>Ga0207705_10000050_pt1 | contig 170078 bp, 168 predicted proteins | sample KBSC13metaG_FD_184314 | JGI IMG/M metagenome (GOLD analysis project Ga0207705, IMG submission 184314) | Corn rhizosphere microbial communities from Kellogg Biological Station, Michigan, USA - KBS C1-3 metaG (SPAdes) (version 2) | ecosystem: Host-associated > Plants > Roots > Rhizosphere >... | reverse complement strand
AAATTTGCGACGAGTGGCGGAGAGGGTGGGATTCGAACCCACGGTACGGTTGCCCGTACGGCGGTTTTCAAGACCGCTGCCTTAAACCACTCGGCCACCTCTCCACTAACTCTCAACCGGAACCGCTCAGGTTGATGTCCTGCCCCCGGCGGGCCAGTCGCTTCGCGCTCGGCCACCCCTCCTTAAGGCGCGAGCTGATATCGCCGGTCGAGCCGGGCCGTGCAAGCTGTGCGACCAGTGCTTGTGGCCGGGAACGGCAGCGGCCCCTAGTCTGTTGGCATGAGGGGGGCAGGGAGAGTGGCGTTGCGGTGGACGATCGGCTGGAGTGTCGCTGGCTTGGCCGCTCTTGCACTCGGGCCCGCGGATGCTCGCGACAGCACGGCCGATCCAGTGCCGCAGCCGGCTCAAGCGCCGGTCCAGTTGGCGCAGGCGCAGACCTATTCGGTGCAGCCTGCTTATCCGCAGACGCAAAGTTCGTTCGACCGCTACAAGACCTATCTCGCCGCCAAAGCCCGAAGCCAGGGCATCAGGGAAGCGACCATCAACGCGGTAATCCCGTCGCTGGAGCTCAATTCCCGAGTCATCGAGCTGGATCGCGCCCAACGGCCGACCTCGAGGAGCGATGACGATTCGACGCCATCGTTCGCTGGCTATCTCGACAGGCACATCACGACGTCGCTGATCCGGCGCGGGCAGGCCCGGTATTCGTCGCACTGGCCCAACCTCTCCAGGATCCAGGCGCGCTACGGCGTCGATCCGGCGGTGGTGATGGCGATCTACGGCAAGGAAACCAGCTATGGCTCGGTGACCGGCGGCTTCGACCTGCTCGAAGTGCTCGCAACCCTGGCGTACGAAGGCCGCCGCCGCTCGCTGTTCGAGGACGAGTTCATCGCCACGATGAAGCTGATGGATATCGGGGTTCGCCGCTATCAGCTGAAGGGCAGTTATGCCGGCGCCACCGGCTATCCCCAGTTCCTTCCGTCTGTCGTGCTTCGGCTGAGGCAGGACGGCGACGGCGACGGCTATGCCGACGTGTGGCGAAGCGAGGACGATGCCTTCGCGTCGATCGCCAATTACCTTCGCGATGCGGGCTGGAAGCGCGGGCTTCCGTGGGGCGTGCCGGTGACCGTCCCGGCGACCCTCAATCGCGCCGCCATCCAGTCGCGGGTCAAGTCGCCGCGCTGTCCGGCGGTCTTCAAGCGCCACAGCCGCTGGCTGACCGTTGCCGAATGGCGGTCGCTTGGGGTTGTGCCGACCGCAAGGGGGTTGCCCGACAGTGAGCTTGCGACCCTGATGGAGACGCCCGGCGCCTATGCGCCCGGCTATCTGCTCACGCAGAATTATTACGCGATCCTCGATTACAATTGTTCGAACTATTACGGCCTGTCGGTGGGGCTGCTCGCCAACGCCATCGCCGGTTGAGGCTGCTTTTTAATCCTGAGCCCCCTCGCGCGCCGGGACATCGCGCGATAGACAAAGGCCGCCGTTCCACCCCCGAAGGATGATCGCCCAAAAATGAAGCGCGCACTTGTCTTCGCCACCACCGCCGCGATCCTGATCGCCAGCGCCGCTCCCGCGGCGGCCCCGCGGTTCGATACCACCGCTCCGATCGCTTACCTGGTCGACCTGAATTCCGGCGCGATCCTGTTCTCGAGGGACGCGGACCGCAGATTCCCGCCGGCGTCGCTGGCCAAGATGATGACCACCGAAGTCGCCTTCGAACTGATCGATCGCGGTCAGCTGCCGCTCAGCAAGATGTGTACGGTCCGCCCGGAAACCTGGCAGAAGTGGCACAGTCAGGGCTCGACCATGTTCCTCGCGGTCAACGAGCAGGTCAGCGTCGAGAATTTGCTCAAGGGAATCGTCACGCTCTCCGGAAACGACGCGTCGGTGGTGCTTGCCGAGTGCATTGCCGGGACCGAGCCCGCCTTCACCGACCAGATGAACGCGCTGGCTCACAAGCTGGGCATGAACAACAGCCATTTCGGGACGGCGAACGGCTGGCCTGACGAGGGGGCGACTTATGTGACGGCGCGCGATCTCGCGACGCTGGCAAAGGCAACGATCGAGCACCATCCCAAGCTCTACAAGGAATTTTACGGACTCCCGAACTTCACCTGGGGGCAGACGATGGGCGGCAACGCCATCACCCAGGAAAATCGCAACCCGATCCTCGGCCACGTGCCCGGGGCCGACGGCCTCAAGACCGGCCATACCGACGAGGCCGGCTATGGCTTCACCGGCTCCGCCGAGCAGAATGGCCGCCGGCTGATCGAAGTGCTCGCCGGAATGAAGAGCTGGAACGAGCGCGTTCAGCAGTCGACTCGGCTGATCCAGTGGGGCTTCAACGCCTGGCAGGACAAGCCCTTGTTCAAGCAGGGCGCAGTGGTCGCCAAGGCCGAGGTGCAGATGGGATCGAGCAGCGAAGTGCCGCTGGTCGCCCCGGGCGATCTAGCGGTGACCATTCCGGCCGGGCTCAGCCTGACCCGCCAGATGCACGTGAAGGTCCAGTACGACGGGCCGATCAAGGCGCCGATCAAGAAAGGCGACGAGATCGCGCAGCTGGTCGTCACCACCGGCGACACCGCGCCGCAAGTCGTGCCTCTGGTTGCCGGCGAAGACGTTGGCGAAGCGGGCTTCTTCGGCCGCGCGTGGATCGGGCTGAAGTCGCTACTCGGGCTTTCGTGACGGCAAAAGCGCGCTTCATCAGCCTCGAGGGCGGGGAAGGGGTCGGCAAGTCGACGCAGGTTCGAGCGCTTGCCGCGGCGCTTCGCGAGCGGGGGCTGACGGTCCTCGAAACGCGCGAGCCGGGCGGGAGCGAAGGCGCGGAATCGATCCGGCGGCTGCTCCTGGAGGAGCGGGACTGGCCAATCGAGGCCGAGGCCCTGCTGTTCGCGGCGGCTCGAGCGGACCATGTGGAAAAGACGATCCGCCCGGCGCTCGAACGCGGCGAGTGGGTGGTGAGCGACCGCTTCATCCACTCCTCACTGGCGTATCAGGGCGGCGCGGGCGGACTGGGCGTCGAGCGCGTGCGCGATCTGCACCGGTTCGCGACCGCCGATTTCTATCCCGATCGAACGCTCATTCTCGCTCTGACCGAAGGCAGGGAGCGGGCGCAGGCGCGCGACGGCCATTCCGGCGACCGCATCGGCGGCCGAGGCGGGGATTTCCATCACAAGGTCGACCTCGCCTTCCGGATGATCGCAGCCGAGGAGCCCGAGCGAGTGAGCCTTGTCGATGCGTCCGGGCCCAAGGATGAGGTCACGCAGCGCTTGATCGGAGCAATCTCGGACCTGCTGCAGTGATCGCCGGGCACGACAAAGCGGTCGAGCAGTTCCGCAACGCCTGGAATTCGCGCTCGCTTCATCACGCCTGGCTGCTCACCGGCCCTCGCGGGGTCGGAAAGGCGCATTTCGCCCGCGCGGCGGCGGCACGGTTACTTGCGCAAGCAGCCGGCCCGCAGTTCGAGGCCAGCTACCTCGACACGCCCGACGATCATCCGATCGCGAAGCTGATTGCCGCTGGCAGCCATCCGGACATGCGGTGGCTGGAGCGTCTCGAGAATGACAAGGGCAACCTCGCGCGCAACATCACGGTGGCGCAGGTGCGCGAGCTCGGCGAATTCCTTTCGCTCACGCCGGCCCTCTCGCCCTGGCGGGGGGTCGTCATCGACAGTGCCGACGACCTCGAGAAATCCGCCGCGAACGCGCTGCTGAAGATGCTCGAGGAGCCGCCGGCGAACACGGTGTTCCTGCTCGTCAGCCATGCGCCGGGGCGGCTACTGCCGACTATCCGCTCGCGGTGCCGGAGGCTGGAGTTTCACTCGCTGTCCGATGACGCCATGGCGTCAGTACTGGGGACGCTGCTCCCCGGGAGCAATGGAGCCGAGCTGCAGCGCCTGATTCCGCTCGCCAGCGGTTCTGTCGGACGCGCGCTCGCGTTCGCATCGCTGGAGCTGGCTACGCTTGAGCGGGACGCGCTCGCGATCCTTCGCGAGGGCGACCCCGACAACAGCCGGCGCTCCGACCTTGCCGGCCAGCTTGCGCGCAAAGCTGCGGGTGAGCGCTATTCCGCATTCCTCGATCTGCTTCCCTCGCTGGTCGCCCGCGAAGCGCGCTTGCTGCCGCTGCCGCAGCGGGAACGCGCGCTCGACGCCTATGAGAAGGTCCGCGAGCTTGTCGCGATTGCCCCGCGCCTGTCGCTCGATCCGGCCGCGACGGTCTTCCAGCTCGGCGGAATTCTCGCCTCAGTCCCCGAGCCACGCCTTTCTTGAAGGGGCGCAATGGGCAGGGTAGGGCACTCGCGTGTCCGACCCATTCTACATCACCACCGCCATCAGCTATCCCAACGGCCCGCCGCACATCGGCCACGCCTATGAGGCGATCGCGGCCGACGTAATCGCGCGCCACAAGCGCGGGCAGGGGCGCGACGTGCGGTTCCAGACGGGCACCGACGAGCACGGGCTGAAAATGGCGCAGGCAGCGCGCGCCGAAGGCGTCGAGCCGCAGGTCTTCGCGGACCAAATGTCCGCCGTTTTCCTGAAGATGTGCGACATTCTTGAGGTTTCCTACGATCGCTTCATCCGGACCTCGGAACCGGCGCATCACCGCGCCAGCCAGGCAATCTGGACGGCTATGGCGGAGCGCGGCGACCTCTACCTGGGCCGCTACGAAGGCTGGTACTCGGTCCGCGACGAAGCCTATTACGACGAAGCCGAGCTGACTCCAGGGGAAGGGGGGCAGAAACTCTCTCCCCAGGGCACGCCCGTCGAATGGACCGTCGAGGAAAGCTGGTTCTTCCGCCTGTCGGCCTACCAGCAGAAGCTTCTCGACCATTATTTGGCGCACCCGCAGTTCATCCGGCCCGAGAGCCGCCGCAACGAGATCCTGCGTTTTGTCGAGGGTGGCCTTTCCGATCTGTCGATCTCGCGGACCAGCTTCGACTGGGGGGTGAAGGCGCCGGGAAACGAGCGCCACGTGATGTACGTGTGGCTCGACGCGCTGACCAATTACCTCACCGGCCTCGGCTATCCCGACGATACCGAGCTGTGGCGGAAATACTGGCCCGCCGACGTGCATTTGATCGGAAAGGACGTCGTCCGCTTCCACGCGGTCTACTGGCCGGCCTTCCTGATGGCCGCGGGCATCGATTTGCCGAAGGGGGTGTACGGCCACGGCTTCCTTCTCAGCCGCGGCGAGAAGATGTCGAAGAGCATCGGCAACGTCGTCGATCCGTTCACGCTCGCCGAACGTTTCGGAGTCGACCAGCTGCGCTATTTCCTGATGCGCGAAGTCCCGTTCGGCCAGGACGGGACCTATTCGCCCGAGGCGATCGTCAATCGCGTCAACGCCGAGCTCGCGAACAGCTTCGGCAATTTGGCCCAGCGCACTTTATCGATGATTTTCAAGAACCTCGATGGAGTCATTCCGGCGCCAGGCAAAGCCGGGGAAGACCGGGAGCTGCTTGCCAGGGTGGACTCGGCCGTGGCGGAGCTCAACGCCCGGTTCGACGAGTTCGCTTTCTCGGTCGGCCTGGAAGCCTGGATGGGTGCCGTCTTCGCCTGCAACGCCTATGTCGACGCCACGGCGCCGTGGGCGCTTCGGAAGACGGATCCGGAGCGAATGGCGGACGTGCTCGGAACGCTGGTCGCGGCGATCCGCAAGCTGGCGCAGGCGGTCGTGCCGGTGATCCCGACCTCTGCGGAAAAACTGATCGCGGTGATCGACGATGGCCTCAGCGGCGGCCTCGATCAGCCCGTTGCGATCTTCCCGCGGCTCGAACTGCCGGCAGAGGAGGGGGAGACGGCGTGAGGCTGGTCGATAGCCACTGCCACCTCAATTACGAAGGCCTCGCCGAGCGCCGGGACGAAGTGCTTGCCAGTGCGCGCGATCGGGGAGTCACCGCCTTCCTCAACATCTCCACCCGCCAAAGCGAATGGGATGCGGTGATTGCGGTGGCGGAGCGCAACGCCGACGTCTGGGCTACGGTCGGAGTCCACCCCCACGAAGCGGACTCGCACCCGGACCTCGGCTCGGCGGTTTTGGTTGATGCCGCATCACATCCGCGTGTGATCGCGATCGGCGAATGCGGCCTCGATTATTATTACGACAAGTCCGACCGGGGCGCGCAGCGCGAGCGATTCGAGGCGCATATCGATGCAGCGCGTCAGGCCGGATTGCCTCTGGTGGTTCACACGCGCGAAGCCGAAGCGGACACTGCGGAGATTCTCGAGCGAGCGGTGAAGGAGGGCGGCATTGCCGGCGTCCTCCACTGCTTCACCGGAAGCGCGGATCTCGCCCGCAAGGGCCTGGACCTTGGCTTCTACGTGTCGCTTTCGGGAATCGTGACCTTCAAGAACGCCCGGGACCTGCAGGACACGGCCAAATGGCTTCCGGCCGGCCAGATGCTGGTGGAAACGGATTCGCCGTTCCTTGCGCCCGTCCCGCACCGCGGCAAGCCATGCGAGCCGGCCTTCGTCGCCGACACGGCCGCGTTCGTGGCCGAGCTGCGCGGCGAAGACCCCGAGACCCTCGCGGCATCGACGACGGCCAACTTCTACCGGCTGTTCAGCAAGGCGAGGCCGAGCTGAAGCTGACAATCCTCGGCTGCGGGACGTCGACCGGCGTTCCCAGTATCGGGCCGGATTGGGGCCAGTGCGACCCGGCCGAGCCGAAGAACCGCCGGTCGCGCTGCGCTCTGCTGCTCGACAGCGGGGGAGAGCGGCTCCTGGTCGACTGCGGCCCAGATATGCGGGCGCAGCTGCTCGACGCTGGAGTCGGCGACCTGGACGCGGTTGTCGTCACTCACGACCACGCCGATCACTGCCACGGGATCGACGAGCTTCGCCCGATCGCGCAGCGTCGCGGGCCGGTGCCGCTCTACGCTCGAGCCGACGTCCTGGAGCGGCTGAAACAGCGATTCGACTATGCCTTTGCCGGATCCGGCTTTTATTCTCCGGTCGTGGAGGCACGCGAAGCAAGCGATGAGCTTGTGCTGGGCGAGGTGAATATCCGCTTCGTCGACCAGCCACACGGCAATGTGACTTCGCTCGGCCTGCGATTCGGCGAAAGCCGCCGCTCCGCAGTTTATGCGATAGATTTCAACGCAATGTCGCTGAAAATGATCGAGCTGTATGAAGGCGCGGACGTGCTCATCTGCGATTGCCTTCAGCGCCGGCCGCACCCGACTCATGCACACCTGGACGCGATCCTTGGCTGGGCCAAGGACTTGAGAGCCGGTCAGGTCTATCTGACCCACATGAACAACAGCATGGATTATGCAACTCTCGCGCGGGAGCTACCCGATTGGGCGGCGCCTGCATTTGACGGGCTGGAGATCGAGCTGTGAGCGACAATGCACCTTACATCGTCTTCTACGTGCTCGCGGCGGTGTTCGTCGCATCCGCGCTGATCGGGAGGCGCATGCCTGTAGGCCAAGCGGTCAAGATGGGGCTGGCCTGGATCGCGATCTTCGTCGTCGCAGTTGCGATAGCGGTGTTCTTGAGGGCTTACTTCTGATGCTCCTGATATTTGACATAATACATATTATCAGACTTACAGATCGAAGGGCGCAAGGGCCATTGCGGCTCCCCTCATGAGCAGCCTTGAGCGGCTGGTCGCGATCATGCGGCGCCTGCGCGACCCCGAGCTCGGCTGCGAGTGGGACTTGCAGCAGACATTCGCGAGCATCGCCCCCTACACGATCGAGGAAGCCTATGAAGTCGCCGACGCGATCGACCGCGGCGACATGGATTCGCTCGAGGACGAGCTCGGCGATCTTCAACTCCAGGTCGTCTTCCACGCGCAGATGGCCGAGGTGCTGGGCCATTTCACGCTCGATGACGTCATCGGCCGTATCTGCGACAAGCTGGAGCGCAGGCATCCCCACGTCTTCGGTGATGCGGGCGAAACGCCGGGCTGGGATGCGATCAAGGCGGCCGAGCGGCAGGAGAAGCGGCACAAGAGCGCCCTCGATGGCGTTGCCAGCGCCCTTCCCGCCCTGGATCGCGCGGCGAAACTGCAGAAGCGGGCGGCTCGGACGGGGTTCGACTGGCCGGACGCTTCGGGACCGCGAGCGAAGATCGACGAGGAGCTCGATGAGCTCGACCGCGAAAGCGCACAAGAGCGGCAGAAGGACGAGTTGGGCGACCTCCTGTTCGCTGTCGTTAACTTGTCACGCCATCTCAAGATTGATCCGGAAGAGGCTCTTCGCCAAGCGAACCGGAAGTTCGAGCGCCGGTTCCGCCACATCGAGAAGGCGCCCGGGTTCGAAGGGATGAGCCTTGAGGAGAAAGAGGATCTGTGGCGATCGGCGAAAGCCGCTCAGAGCGACTGAAACCGGGCCCAATTCTCCGGGGACAGCCGCACGTGCAGGTGAACGTCGCTGTCCCGAGTCTCCTGCTCGACGACGTCACCGCGGGCGTGCAGCCAAGCAATCTTGCCGCCATCGCTCGCCGGCAAGCGGATATCGTGCAGCTGCGAACCGCGATGCAGCCGCTCGGCCATTCGCTCGCGCAATTCATCGAGACCGAAACCGGTCAGTGCAGAGATCGGAACGACATCCTCCCGCCGCGCGGCCTCGGCTGAAAGGGCCGAGTGCTCGTCCGGCTCCAGCAGGTCGACCTTGTTCCATGCCTCGATCTGCGGCGGAGCGCCCTCGTCTTCCGGCCCAACGCCCAGCTGCGCAAGAACGCGGAGCACGTCTTCGCGCTGGGTGTCGCGATCGGGGTGCGCCATGTCGCGCACGTGGACGAGAAGGTCGGCCGAAGCGACCTCCTCCAGCGTCGCCCGGAACGCGGCGATCAATTGCGTTGGCAGGTCGGAGACGAAGCCGACCGTGTCGGACAGGATGGCCTTGTCGAATCCTGGCAGCTTGACGTCACGCATGGTCGGATCGAGAGTCGCGAAGAGCATGTCGTCGGCGAGGACGTCGCCTCCTGTCATCCTGTTGAAAAGCGTCGATTTTCCCGCATTCGTATAGCCGACGAGAGCGATCACAGGCCACGGCGCCCGCTGGCGGCGGCCACGGTGCAGGGATCGCGTCCGCTTCACCTGCTCTAGCTCGCGGCGAATCCGCGCCATCCGGTCCCGGATCAGGCGGCGGTCGGCCTCGATCTGCGTTTCGCCGGGGCCGCCAAGGAAACCGAAGCCGCCGCGTTGCCTCTCGAGGTGGGTCCAGCTTCGGACCAGTCGGCCCGCCTGGTAGTCCAGGTGGGCGAGCTCGACCTGCAGCCGTCCTTCGGCCGTGTCCGCTCTCTCCCCGAAAATCTCGAGGATCAGTCCGGTGCGGTCGATCACCTTGGTCCCGACCCCTTCTTCCAGCGACTTCTGCTGGACCGGTGTCAGGGGAGCGTCGACGACCACAAGCCCTGTCGCGCCGGTCTTCGCCATGGCTGCGATTTCCTCCACCTGGCCTTTGCCGAGCAGCGTTGCCGGCCTCAGCGCCCGGACCCTGAAGGTTCGCTGCCCGACGACATCGATCCCGATTGCTTGTGCGAGGCCCACGGCTTCGTCGAGCCGGGCCACGGCAGAGCGGCCGTCGCCTTTGGCGGGCTGTTCCACCCCGATTACGAGCGCCCGCTCGCCGCGGGTGACGTCAAGCGCGCCCGGTCCGCTGCCGATTTCGACGGTCACTGCGCGTCCGGCTCCTCGTTGCTTTCGCCGCCCAGCGGCAGCGGATTGTCCGGCTCGATGGTCGAGATTGCGTGCTTGTAAATCAACTGCACCTGCCCCGCACGCTCGAGCAAAAGCGAGAACTGGTCATGAACCGTGACGCAACCCTGAAGCATCACTCCATTGACCAGGAAAACGGTCAGGTTCTCCTCCTCGCGCGCCGCGGCGCTCAGGAATGCATCCTGGAGGCGCGGTTTCGCCCCCGCATCGGCCGGTGGGATTGCATCCAGATCGAGCCGCCTGGCCGGCATGATCGTCGAAATCGAGTGCTTGTAGACGAGCTGAGTCTGGCGCTCGCGACGCAGCAGCAGCGAAAAAGGATCGAACCAGGTGATGACTCCCTGAAGCTTCACCCCTTTGAGCAGGTAAACCGTAACGGCCACCTTCGACTTGCGCGCGCCGTTCAGGAAGCGGTCCTGCAGGCTCAGCGACTTTGCGGCCGTCGAAGGCAATGCCGGACTACTCCTCGTCGCGCTTCTCGCCGATGCCCAGCGCCTTGAGCTTGCGGTGGAGGGCGGAGCGCTCCATGCCGATGAACGACGCTGTCCGCGAGATGTTGCCGGAAAACCGCCGGATCTGGATCTTGAGATATTCCCGCTCGAACGATTCGCGCGCCTCGCGAAGCGGACTGCCCATGATCGTCATCGCCTGGCTCGACAGGCTCGAGGAACCCTTGCTCTCCAGGATTTCCGAGGGAAGCATGTCCGCCTCTATGCGCTCCACCCGCTCGCACGGAGCGAGGATCACGGTCCGTTCGATGATGTTGCGAAGCTGGCGGACGTTGCCCGGCCACTCATGCGCCTGGAGCGCGGCGATCGCCTCGTTGGAGAGGACGGGCGTCGGGATCCGCCGATCGGCGGCGAAGCGGGCAAGGAAATTATTTGCAAGCTCGGGAATGTCCTCGCGCCGTTCGCGCAGCGGAGGCAGTCGTACCGGAACGACGTTGAGGCGGTAGAACAAATCCTCCCGAAAATTGCCCGCGGCAATCTCCTGCGCCAGGTCGCGCGATGTCGCGGAAAGGACTCGAACGTCGACCTTTACAGGCCGCTGTCCGCCTACTCGATGATAACTCTGGTCGGTGAGCACGCGCAGGATCTTGGCCTGGGTGGTCGACGGCATGTCGGCGATTTCGTCGAGGAACAAAGTGCCGCCATGCGCCTGCTCGAGGAGGCCGGGCCGGCTGCCGTCCTCGCTGTCGACGCCGAACAGCTCCTCCTCGACGCGCTCCGGAGTCATCATCGCCGCCGAGACGACGATGAACGGGCCGTTTGCCCGGGTGCTCCACTGGTGGATGGTGCGCGCCGCCACTTCCTTGCCGACTCCGGCAGGGCCGGTGAGAAGAACCCGGCTGCCGGTCGGAGCCACACGCTTCAAGGTCGCCCGAACCGTGTTGATCGTCACCGAGGCTCCGCTCAGGACCTCGTCGTGGACGATCTGCTGGCGAAGGCTCTCGTTTTCGCGGCGGAGGCGATCGGTTTCCGTCGCCCGTGAAACGAGGTGGAGCAGGTGGCCCGCTTCGAACGGCTTCTCGATGAAGTCGACCGCGCCCTCGCGGATCGCGGCAACCGCGGTGTCGAGATTGCCGTGACCCGAGATCATCAGGACGGGGAGCGTCGAATCCTGTCTCTTGATGTGCTGAAGGAGTTGCAGTCCATCAAGCCGACTGCCCTGCAGCCAAACGTCGAGCAGTACCAGAGACGGCCGCCTGTCCTTGATCGCGTCGAGCGCCGAGGTGCTGTCGGCGGCCGTGCGCACGGCATAACCCTCGTCCTCCAGGACTCCGCTGACAAGCTCGCGAATGTCTTCCTCATCATCGACGACCAGCACTTCAAGGGCCATCAGCAACGCTCCTCAAACGTCTCTTGCATCTTCACCTTCCTCTTGCTCCGATGCCGGGGCGGGCGCCTGCCCTTCCCTTTCCGCAAGCCTGTCGACATCGAGTGCGATGCGGACGTGCGTGCCGCCGCCCGAGCGATCCAGGAAGGCGATCTCGCCGAAATGTTCCTCGACGATCTTCTTGACGATTGCGAGGCCGAGGCCGGTGCCGCGAACCCGGGTCGTCATGTACGGCTCGGTCAAGCGCTCGCGATCCTGAGGCAGGCCGACGCCGGTGTCGGTGATGTCGATGACGAGCTGGTCGCCTTCGCGATGCATGCGCAGCTCGACGCGATCACCCCCGAAGTGATGCTCGCCCCGACTCTTCCGGGATTCAATGGCTTCCACGCCGTTCTTCACGACGTTGGTGAGCGCCTGGCCCAATTGGCGGCGGTCGCACACCAGGGGAAATTCGCCGGTCGGCGGGTCGAGCACGAACTTGATTTCGGGGTGGGCGACTTCGTGCAGGAACAGCGCGTGGCGAGCGACTTCGTGGACGTTTTCCATGCGGAACACGGGCTTGGGCATTCGCGCGAAATTGGAAAATTCGTCGACCATCCGCCTGAGGTCGCCCACTTGCCGGACAATCGTCCCGGTGAGTCTCTCGAATGTTTCCTTGTCCGACTCCACCTCACCCCCGAATCGCCGCTGCAGCCGCTCGGCCGCAAGCTGGATCGGAGTCAGCGGGTTCTTGATCTCGTGGGCGATTCGCCGCGCGATGTCCGACCAGGCGGCGCTGCGCTGGTCGGAAAGCTGGTCGGTGATGTCGTCGAACGTGAGGACGGCGCCGTCCTGGTAGCGCACGCGCTTGACCGCCAGCGTGCGGCGGCTGCCACCGGCTTGCACGTCGACATTGGCCTCGCGCTGGTCGCCGTAAAGGAATTCGTCGAGCTCGGGCGACAGCTCTGCGAGCGGCGTTCCCTCCACCGCTTCGGGGCCTTGCTGGAGAAGCGCCTCGGCCGAGCGGTTGATGAGCAGGATGCGATTGTCCGAATCGAGAGCGACAACGCCCGCCGTCACGCTGGACAGAACCGCCTCGATGAAGGCGCGGCGGGTCTCGAGCTGGGCGTTGGCCGAGCGGAGCGCGCCCGTCTGCTCCTCGATGCGCGCCGTCATCCGGTTGAAAGCATGGGCGAGCGTTTCGAGCTCGTCCTCGGTCTCGGCGATCGGAACGCGGACCGTGAAGTCGCCCTCCTCTATGCGCCCCGCCGCCGCGGCGAGCTGCCCGACCGGGCGGACCAGCCTGTCGGCAAGGCGAAGCGCAGCAAGAATCGCCAGGGCAACGATGAGAAGCGCCCCAAGGAGCAACGCGGCGTTGAACCGAAGCTGGTTGGTCCGGGAGCGTGCCTGCAGGTCGCGATAGTCGTTCAACACACGCTGAGCGCGGATGACCTGCTTTCCCAGCTCCGGATCGATCCAACGGGCGGCATACAGGTAGGTGTTCTCGCCGTAATTGAGAGTAGTCAGGATCGAGAGGCGGTCGGGCGTCAGCGCGTCAACGGCTGCGGGCTGTTTCATTCGACCGATCTTAACGACGGCTGCGCGAATGCGGCGCGGATCGATCATTCCGTCGTAGCCGTTGACGATGGCGAGCGTCTGCACCTGGCCCTTTGAATCGAGCTTGAGGATCGCGGCCTCGTTCAAGGAACGGTAAAAGACTTGCTGTGCGAGCGCGGGACTTACCTGCGGGTCATCAAGCCCCACCTTCTGCAAGCCTTCGGCCATATTGTCGGACATTGTTATGGTTTCGTTGGCGACCTGCCCCAGGCCGTAGCGGTAGGCGCCAGTTGCGACTTGAACTGAGTTCTCCAGCATCCCCTTGGCCCGGTCCGAGAACCAGAATTCCAGACCGCTTTGGAACAGCAAGGAAGCAAAGATCGCGACGAGTACGGTGGGGACGGCTGCAATAACCGAGAACAGTGCCACCAGCTTGATGTGCAACGCGCCGCTCCCGACGCCTCCCTTCTCCGATCGCCGCACCGCAATCCGGCGCGAGAGCAGGACCATCAAAACGATTGCGGGGATGAGATTTGCGATCAGCAGCGCCGCGATCTGTGGCGGCGACAGCAGCGTTCCCGGTTCGGCCGGGCGCTTGAGTACCCACACGCTGAACGAGGCGGTGACGACCAGCACCGCGGCCGTTGCAATCGCGACATAGCGGTAGAAGCGGCCGCTTTCGCGCTCCCGCTCGAGCCAGCTGGTCTTTCGCGAGGCCGTCAAATCCGATTCGGCTGGAGAGGCATCCATCCCCTCCGCCGTAGCACGCACCGTTGCAGAAACAACACAGGGATGGGCACCGAAAGCTCGATATTCCGATTTCGCCGGATGAGGACAACTCGCCCGCGGTCCGGCGGGCGAGCTGCGCTCTTCTTAGAACGGCCGGAAGATGCTCAGCAGCGGGAACGACTGGAAGAACTTCTTCTGGAAGTCCTTGATCCTCGATCCGTCGACGATGATGATGTCACCCGAATAGACCGGCGGATCCGGCATCTCACCGTGCTGGATGCTCAGCAGGTCGAATGCCGCGGCCTGGCGCTTCCCGTCGATCGTGCGGAAGATGGCAACCCGGTGCATGTTCGCCGTCTCTTCGTTGGCGCCGCCCGCAAGAGCCACCGCATTCATCAGCGTCATGCGTCCCAGGACAGGAAACGAGCCGCCGCGCCTGACAGCGCCGTCGACAGTCACGATATGTCCGGTGGCGGACTTCACGCCGACGCTGACGTCGGGATTCTGGAGATATTTCGCGCTGTATTTGCTGGTGAGAACCTTATCCAGCTGGGCCGGGGTGAGATTGGTCGCGGCGACGTCGCCGATCAGCGGCATCGAGATATTGCCGAGCAAATCGACCTGATAATCGCCGGTCAGATCCGGCATTCCAAACACGCGGATCGTCAACACGTCCATCGGAGCAATCGTGTAATTCGAATCGATAGCCGTCGTCGTCGAACTGTCCGGTGGCCCGAAGCTGCTCACGCTGTAGGGAATGGAGCCGCCCCTTGAATCGCTGCACCCGGAAATCGCCGCGGCCGCAACTGCCAGGCAAAGCATTCCGAAACCATGCAAACGGAAAAAGCCAACGTCCTTCATCCGAACCACCCCTTTAACGCTTCGGCTATTCACCTAACCCACTTGTCAGCCAAGGGAAACCCGCTGTCCCTCGTTACGCGACGTCTGCATAAGCCAGCGCTTTTTGCCGTCGATCGCAAGGGCCGTCAGGGTGCCAGTGCAAAATGCGCCGGTGTCGATGCCGATCCGATTGGGCATCATTTCGACTTCGTTGGTGATCGTGTGGCCATGGACCACGACGAAACCGCGGTCTGTCGTATCGTCAAGGAACGGCTCGCGAATCCATCTCAGGTCCGCCTGGCTTTGTTCTGACAGCTCGATGCCGGGGCGAATGCCAGCGTGAACAAAGACATAGTCCCCGAAAGCTATGCTGTCCGTGAAGCCGGCAAGGAACCGGCGGTGCGCCGCGGGTATCGCCGCGTGCAGCCGCGCAGCGAGCTCTTCGCTCGAAAGTTTCTTCAACTCTTTCGGGTCCACCCCATAGCTCCGAAGAGTCTCGGCGCCGCCGAAGCGAAGCCAGCTTCGAAGCAGCTCGGTTTCGCCGTCGATGACTCGAAGCATCACCTCCTCATGATTGCCCATCACGAAGTGAACGCTGGCGCCAGGAAGGGAGAAGGTTCGCAGCCGCTCGACGACTTGGGCCGAAGCCGGCCCTCGATCCACGACGTCGCCGAGAAAGATGATGCTGACCTTCGATTGCGGCCGGTGGTCGATCTCGGTGGTGATTTGCGACAACAGGTCGTCGAGCAGATCGAGGCAGCCGTGGATGTCGCCGATCACATAGGCCCGGTGCTTTCTCGGCCCGCTCGGCGTCGAATCACGGAAGAACAACTTTCGGGCAATCATCAACGGGGGCGCTCCGTTCAGTTCAAGGGTCGCGATTCCGCCGAAGTGCTCCGATTCGCAAGATGTGTTGTGTTAATCGGACAACAATCCGGCGCCACCACGGCCACGAAAACGGTCGGCGGAAGGCCGTCCGGACGGTCCGGGGGGATTCGAGAGCAAAGCTGGCGTCCCTCCATCGCGCAAGCCGTGCTTGGTCGCTGGGACGGTCCGGCCGGTGCTCGCCGGCGGTTTCGGAAAGAAGAAAATTCTCGCGTGATCACGAGAGTTTAGCACCAGCAATCGGCCACGTCCCGTTCAATCGTGAATAGGCCGGCGATCGAACCGGTCGATACCGGAGCGGCGCCCGCTTCGGCGTTAGCAGCACGGGTTCGACGGCCTCGATTACAAAAATTAATTTCGGTGGGGAATTTTCAGCTTTGCGTTCCATCCATTTTAGTGGCATTAGCCTCCATTCTGGCAAAAACGGGGAGTTCCGGATGACCTGGGCAATCCGCAGTTATGTTTTGGCTGCAGGGGCGGCAGCTTTGCTTTCGGCACAAGCAGTCTACGCAGCACCGACACCGACGGCGTCCAGTGGCGTCGATCCGCTTGTTTCGCTCAGCGTACTTGGAACGCAGCAGTCTCGCGCAGCGCTTTGCTCCGCTACTGCTTCGGCCACGGCGTGCGGCGTTCCTGCTTCAATGGCTTCCGCTTCGGCTGCAACTGCAGCTGCGGCTGCAGCTGCTACGGCAGCGCAAGATCAGTCTGCGCCGAAGTCGCTCGGCATCTGGCCGATGCTGCTCGGTCTTGCGGCCCTGATCGCGGTGATCGTCGCGATTACATCGGGCGGAAACAATGGCAGTGGTGATCTGAGTCCGATCAGCCCCGCCTGACGTTTTCGACAGCTAACAAAAAGGGCGGCCAGTGGCCGCCCTTTTCATTTCTGGTCAAAAACGATCAGCCCCGTTCGCCGCCGCTGCGCTGGACGGGCGGATTGGTCGACTGCGGCATGAACGTCGTAACCTGGTGACAACTACTGGTGAGCGCGACCTGCTGGCCGGCGCGGAACGGCGTCGAATAGGGCCAGCATTCCTGACCGCCGTTGGCGCTCAGGCACAGCATGTTGTTCGCCGCCGACCAGGTCCCCGGCACCGTTGTGCCACTCGGAGTCGTGACGCTCGCCGTGCCGTCAGCGTTGAAAGTAATGCTGTTCATGACGCCATTGGTTTGAACCTGGACCGTCTGACCGACGATCTCCGACCCCGGCGTCCAGGCCTGGGCGGCAACAGCGCCGAGGGGAGCGACGACCGCCGCACCGAAAAACGCAGCCTTCAACAACCCTGTCCTTGTCATCGCGCGCGCTCCTTCCGGATGGTGAGAATCCCCAAACCATCCATAACGAACATGGTTTCGCCCGATTGCCTGTTTCCCCCGGATTTGGCTCGCGGCGCAGGCCGCACATTCTTTCGGCGGTAATCGCAACCGAATTGCAGAATCGGCGTTACACCCGTTTCGGAGGCACTTTCCGCCGAATCGCAGAGAACGGGGAAGTCTTATGACGTCGATCCGCCGTAGCGTACTGGCTGCAGGTGCAGCCGCATTCCTGTCCAGCCAGGCTGCCTATGCCGCGCCGGCGCCCTCGCCTATGGACCCGCTCGTTTCGCTGGCAATATTCGGAGGAACACAGTCGCACGCGGCGGTCTGCGCGGGATCCACTGCGGCAACGGCGGCAGCCGCTGCTGCAGCCGCAGCCCAGGCGCCCGGCCCCGGATGCGTGCTCCCGGTGACGGCACCGCCGCCGCCGGCGGTTGCTCCACCTCCGCCGCCGCCACCGCTCGTCGAAGCGGCTGCGCCCAAGTCGATCGGAGTTTTGCCGATCCTGCTCGGGCTTGCCGCACTGGCAGCCGTCGCGGCGCTGATCATATCGGGCAACCACCACGGAAACGGCAACACTACGCCGATCAGCCCCGCCTGATCGCGGTCGAATGTTTGCAAACGGGCGGCTTTCGGGCCGCCCTTTTTCTTGGCAGCAGCTCAGTTCGTCGGAGCAACCAGCGCGAAACGCGGGATGTCGACGTCGAACAGGGCGCCGTCCTCGTCCACCAATCGATAGCTTCCGCTCATGGAGCCGGTGGGCGTGTCAAGCGGGCAGCCGGAAACATAATCGAAGCTCCCGCCCGGCGCGATCAACGGTGTTTCCCCGACCACGCCCTCTCCGTGGACTTCATGAATCGCGCCGCGACCGTCGACGATTTTCCAGCTGCGGGTCAGCAACTGTACCGAGACTCCGGACCGGTTCTCGATCCGTATATGGTAGGACCAGAACCAGCGGTTCAGCGCCGGGTTCGACTGTTCGGCAAGATAGCTGACGGCCACCCTGACGCTGATGTCGCGAGTGGTTGCGACGTTCGGGAAAAGAACCGAAAGCGCGTCGGAGCTCATGAGCCGTACGCTAGAAGCGGCGCCCGCATCAGACAAGCGCCCGCCGCAAACGCTCGACAAGCCGGTCGCGGCTGTCGCGAAGCGAATCGGTGCGGCCGGACAGGATGTCGGCGAACAGCCGGTCCCCGGACCATTGGAGCGAGACGAAAACATCGCCTCCGACCGGCCCCTCGCGACCGTAGCCGAGCTCGAGCACGAGCAGCTGCTCGAATTTCGCAAGAGCCCCGCTCCAGCCTTTGGCAGACGGAGCGGCATCGATCGCGTCGAGCAAGCCGGCGGCAGCCTGATAGACTCGCGGGTACGCCTGCCGTTCGGGCAGAGCCGAGGCAATGAGCGCGGTGACCCACTCGATCGCCGCCGACTGCAGCGCCTCGCCGAGCATCGGCGCCCGGCTGCGCTCAAGCTCGATGCTGGCCTGCGGCAGCTGGCTTTCGGTTCGCCAGCGAAGCTGTGCCGAAACCATGTTTCCGGGGATCAGGACCGGGCGCATCCGCCGCCCTCGCCCGCCGCGCACATAAGCGGCGACGAGCCCGTGCTCCGGCGTCAGCAGCCGGACGATCGTCCCGTGCTCGCCGTGGCCTCTGATCGCGCAGACGATGGCCTCGGTCTGAACCTGCATCAGCCCGCCGGATGAAAATAGTCGTAGAGTTGGCGGGCGATCGTCTTCGATATGCCCGGTGCGCGCTCGAGGTCTTCCAGGGCCGCGCCCTTGACCGCCCTCGCCGTTCCGAAATGCATCAGCAGCGCTCGCTTCCGGCTCGGGCCGATTCCCGGGACCTCGTCCAGGCTCGACGTCGTCAGGCTCTTCGCCCTTTTCTGCCGGTGCGTCCCGATGGCAAACCGGTGGGCCTCGTCGCGCAGGCGCTGGAGGTAGAAAAGCAAGGCCGAGTTCGGTGGCAACGTCAGCTCCCGCCCGCCCGGCATGTGGAAAGTTTCGCGGCCGGCGTTGCGGTCCGGTCCCTTGGAAACCGCGACGACGGGAACGTCGTGAACCCCGGCTTCCTCCATCATCTCGCATGCCGCCGAAAGCTGGCCCTTGCCGCCGTCGATCAGGAGCAGGTCCGGCCACTCGCCGCTGGCACGCTCGGGATCTTCTTTCTCGAGGCGAGCGAAGCGCCGCTCGAGCACTTCGCGCATCATCGCGAAATCGTCTCCGGGCGTGGTCTCGGTGCGCTTGATGTTGAACTTGCGATAATTGGCCTTCCGGAAGCCCTCCGGCCCGGCCACGATCATTGCGCCGGTCGCGTTCGTTCCCATGATATGGCTATTGTCATAGACTTCTATGCGCCTGGGGACCTCCGGCAGCTCGAAGGTGTCGGCAAGCTCGCGGAGCACCCGGGTCTGGGTCGCGGTTTCGGCCATTCGCCGGTCCAGCGCCTCCTCGGCATTGCGCGCCGCCTGCTCCATCAGCTTCGCTCGCTTGCCGCGCCTGGGCCATTCGATTGCGACTTTTCGTTTTGCACGCTCGCCGAGGGCCTCCTCGAGAAGCTCGCGATCGGCAAGGTCACGGTCGACCAGGATTCGCCTTGGCGGCGGCACTTCCTCGTAGAATTGCACAAGGAATGCCGAGAGCACTTCGGCTTCGGGGATTTCGTTGGTGTGCGCCGGGAAAAAGGCGCGATGCCCCCAGTTCTGCCCGCCGCGGATGAAGAAGGCCTGGATGCAGACCGCCCCCCCCTTGCGGGCGAGCGCGAAGACATCCGCATCGCCCAGCCCCTCGGAATGGACTGTTTGCGAACCCTGCACGTAAGTCAGCGCACGCAGACGATCGCGATAGACGGCGGCCAGCTCGAAATCCTGGCGCTCGGCCGCTTGCGCCATTTGCTTGCCGAGCCGTTCCTGAACGCCCGTCGAGCGGCCGGCGAGGAACGCCTTCGCGTCCTTCACCAATTCGGCGTAGTCGCTCTGGCTGATGCGGCCCACGCACGGTGCCGAGCAGCGGCGAATTTGATAAAGCAGGCATGGCCGCGATCGTGTTTCGAAAAAACTGTCGGAACAACTTCTTAGAAGGAAGAGCTTCTGGAGCGCGTTAAGTGTTCTGGTAACCGATCCGGCGCTCGCGAACGGGCCGTAATATTGCCCTTTGGCCCGCCTCGCGCCGCGATGCTTCTGGACCCTGGCAAAGGCATGGTCCTCGCGCAGCAGGATGAAGGGAAAGCTTTTGTCGTCGCGAAGGAGGACGTTGTAAGGCGGCCGGAAGCGCTTGATGAGCTGCGCTTCGAGGAGCAGCGCCTCCGCCTCGGTTCGCGTCGTGACGATCGTCATCGAGCGGGTTTGCGAAACCATCCGCTGCAGCCGTTTCGGAAGCTTTGCGACCTGTGTGTAGTTGACGACCCGATTCTTCAGCGCCCGCGCCTTGCCGACATAGAGGACGTCGCCGCGCGCATCCTGCATTCGATAGACGCCAGGATTGCGCGGAAGCGTCTTCAGCACCTCGCGGATCGCCGCAACGCCGGTGTCGAGGTCGGGCTGCTCCGACCCGCGCACGGCATAGGTCGCCTGATCCTCGTTGAAGCGATCGGCAGCGCCGGGGAAGTCGGGACGGTCGGCCGGGGTGCGGTCCATGCGAGCCAACTTAGGAAACGTCGTGCGCGCGCGCCATAGAGGTTCACTTTCAGAAGAGCCTGTGCTGGGATGCTAAACACCAAGGGGGAGGTGTTCGTGTTCAACAAGTTGCGCTCAGCGACCGCAGTGTTCGGTCTTCTGCTTTATTCTCAGCCCGCCTCGGCAGAGCATATATACAGTCTCTGGCGCCTGGAGCCCACCACGCCATTGCCGCACACGGCAACGCTCAACCGCCCATTCCTTACCGTTCGAACCCTGCCCGTCCATTCGGTGAAGACCACCTCCGCGTCTGAGTTCGCAGCCGTTCCCGCAGGAACGTTCTTGTACCTGGTGTTCAACGACGACGGCCAGATTGCCTACTGCCCACGCCCGACGGATAGCCAGATCCGAAAATCCTGGCTTTCTGGCTTTGCAACCAAACGGCCCTGCCTGTTAGATTCCGACCAGGATGGTCAGTTCGACAAGTCTTTCATCGCATTCGACGTCACCAGGCCTGGCCTGACGAATACTCGGGGATCGATCCGGTCCGCGACCCCCCTCTCGACGAAGGTCGGCTATGTCGACGCCAACCCGGAGGAGGAGATGCACAATGAGCACTACGATCTTGTCTTTTCTGGCAAGGAGTCGCTGGCTGATGCACGGCTGAAGCTCAAGGTTGGAACCATCGACGTCGCGTCAGGCAAGCAACTCACCAAGGTGCCGGAGCCGGCCTACCGGTTCTTGAACTATTTCGTGCAGATGCAATCCGTGAACGGTCCGACCGCCGAGATCAGCGTGGCCCACGATCCAAGCCTGTTCGTCTCGTCGGATGACAGGACGATCTACGCCAGGCCGCTGCCGGCCTGGCTCATGGCCTATCTCAAGGCACGGCCAGGCGGCGTTGCTGGCGCTGAATAGAGTAAGGGCAGCGCGAGACCGATCAGGCGGCGGCGCGCGCCTGCTCTTCGTCCGACAGCATCCATTCGACCGCGGCGCGGGAGTGGATCGCGGTCGTATCGTAGACCGGGATGACATTCGCGCGCGTGTCGATGGCGAGAACCAGTTCCGTGCAGCCGAGGATAACCGCCTGAACCTTCTGCCGGGCGAGCTCGGCAATCAGCGTCTTGAGCTTGCGCTGGCTGTCGCGGATCACCTGCCCCGCCGCAAGTTCCTCGAAGATGATGCGGTCGACTTCGGCGATCCATTTCTGCTCGACCGGGGCAAGGGCAATCCCCCGCGATTCGAGCCGCGACCGGACATGCGCCTCGGTCATGGTGAAGCGCGTCCCGATGAGCGCGGCGCGAGTCCGCCCGTCGGCAACGAGCTGGTCCGCGGTGGCATCACCGATGTGAAGGACCGGGACGGGCACTGCCGCGGCCACGGCGTTGTAGGTCTTGTGCCCCGTGTTGGACGCGATGAGCAGTCCGTCCACGCCGGATTTCACCAACGCAGCCGCGGCATCCACCATCACGCCCGCCACGCCGTCCCAGTCGCCGGAAAGCTCGAGCTCTGCCAAGGGTCCGAGGTCGAGGCTCTCGATTGCCAGCCGGGCGCTGTGGAGGCCGCCGAGCCGACGGGCGATGCCGCGGTTGATATGTTCGTAATAAAGCACGGTGGAGGCCCAGCTGGTGCCGCCGATGATGCCAAGCTTGCGCAAACTGCCTCCCCTCACGCGGCCGCCCCGGCACCGGGCAACCGGCTGGGGGCTTGAACCCAGGTGCTATGTCGCGGCGCTGAAGCGGGTCGACTCACGCGCCGCCCGCTAATTTCGGCGAATTTCCGTGGCCTAGCAAGCGCTTTCAATTGCCGAGCCGTGGACCGATTGACGGCGCGCCGAACAAGCCGAAAACGGCGGCGATGGAACCGCAGCTGTCGGCGGCGGGCAGCGTGCGCTGCATGATCGCCGGAATTCACCTTCCACGCGTCAGTCCAGCGCTTTGACGATCCCCTCCACCATCTTCTTGGCGTCGGACAGAAGCATCATCGTATTGTCGCGATAGAAGAGCTCGTTGTCGACGCCGGCATAGCCCACGCCGCCCATCGAGCGCTTCACGAACAGCACCGTCCGCGCTTTTTCGACATCGAGGACGGGCATTCCGTAGATCGGCGAGCTCTTGTCGGATTTGGCCGCGGGATTGGTGACGTCGTTGGCGCCGATAACAAAAGCGACGTCGGTCTGGGCGAATTCGCTGTTGATGTCGTCGAGCTCGAACACCTCGTCATAGGGCACGTTGGCTTCGGCCAGCAGCACGTTCATATGCCCGGGCATCCGGCCCGCGACCGGGTGGATCGCATATTTGACCCGAACGCCCTCGGCCTTGAGCTTATCGGCCATTTCCTTGAGCGCATGCTGCGCCTGGCTGACGGCCATTCCATAGCCGGGTACGATGATGACCTGGTCGGCCTGCTTCATCAGGAAGGCGGCATCCTCGGCCGATCCGCGCTTGTATGGGCGGTCGATCGCAGCGACATCGCCGCCGCTCGAGACCGCTCCGAATCCGCCGGCGATGACCGAGAGGAAACTTCGGTTCATCGCCCGGCACATGATGTAGCTGAGGATCGCGCCGGAGCTTCCGACCAGCGCTCCGGTGATGATCATCGCGCTGTTGTGGAGCGTGAAGCCCATCGCCGCCGCCGCCCATCCAGAATAGCTGTTGAGCATCGAGATCACGACCGGCATGTCGGCGCCGCCGATCGGGATGATCAGCAGGAACCCGATGGCGAAGCTCAGCCCCATCACGGTGAAGAATACCCACGGGCCCTGGTCCTGGGTGAACCAGGCGATCAGCAGCAGGATCGCCGCGAGTATCCCCAGGTTGATTACATGCCTCAGCGGCAGCAGGATCGGCTTGCCCGACATGTTGCCGTTCAATTTCAGGAAGGCGATCACCGAGCCGGAGAAAGTGATGGCGCCGATCGCGACGCCGAGCCCCATCTCGATTCGGCTGACCGGATAGATGCTGACGAACGATGGCGAGGCGATCGGAGTCACCCGGACCGCGATTCCGAAGGCTTCCGGGTTGAGATAGGCCGCCGCGCCGACCAGCACCGCCGCCATACCGACCAGGCTGTGGAAGGCGGCAACGAGCTGCGGCATCGCCGTCATCTGGATCTTGCGGGCGGTGATCAAGCCAATGCCGCCGCCGATCGCCATCGCGCCGACGATTTCCGGCAAGGTCGCAAAGCTGTGCGTGGCGAGAGTCGTCACCACCGCAATGGTCATTCCGACCATGCCGACGATGTTGCCGCGCCGGCTGCTCTCCGGGTTTGACAGCCCCCTCAACGCGAGGATGAAGCAGACCCCGGAAACGAGATAGGCGAGAAGAACCCAGGCGGGCGTCGCCGCCGCCTCAGCCATCCTTGCGCTCCTTCTTCTTGTACATCGAGAGCATCCGCTGGGTGACGGCGAAGCCGCCGAAGATGTTCACCGATGCGAGCGCCACGGCGGCGAGCCCCAGCCACTTCGAGCCGGGCACGGCGGCTGAGGCCGATGCGATCAGGGCTCCGACCACGATCACCGACGAGATCGCGTTGGTGACGCTCATCAACGGCGTGTGCAGCGCCGGCGTCACCGACCAGACGACGTAATAGCCGACGAAGCACGCCAGAACGAAAATCGACAGGATCGAGATGAAGTCCATCAGGCCTCCCGAATCAGGCGAAACGCAGCGCTCTTACGCGCGATCGCGAGCGAGCGACGCCATCCGAACCGCAAGCCAAATACCCCACCAGCGCAAATCATCGGCGGCAATCTGGCACAATGAATGGCTGTAGGACAGAGGCGGCCGTCCCGCGCGAGGCCGGGCCCGGTAACCACGTTAAAGTTTCCGATTTTATAACCTTTATCGCGCATGGGTGCGGAGTGCAGACCCGCGATCGAGAGCAAGCTGAGACGAGGCCCTGGCGAGCCCTGTTGTGCATCGCCATCCTCGGCCTGATTTTCGGCATGTCCGGGATCGGGAGCATGCCCGATGACATGCTTCGAACGATTCGTAACACCCTCCACATGCACGAAGCGAGCCGGGACGTCGTCGTCGTCAAGATCGACGATGAGTCGCTTCGCGAGGTCGGCCGCTGGCCTTGGCCTCGCCGCTATCACGCGCAGCTGATCGACGAACTGACGAAAGCCGGAGCGAAGCGGATCTTTTTTGACGTCCAGTTCCATGGCGCAAGCGACCCAGTCGATGACAGCATCCTCGCGGATTCAATCAAACGCTCGGGACGAGTCACGCTCGCCACACGCGGTGCGTCGGTAACGGAATTCGTGAGTGGACACTCCGAGCCACCGCTCCCAGAGTTTGCAAAGCAAGCGCACCTCGGGACAATCAGCATACATTATAACGACTTGAACTCGATCCAGGAGCTTCCGTTCGGCCTGTCCAACAATGGCCACCCAATTTCGTCATTCTCGTCATTGTTGTCGGGCCGGACTGGGCCTCCGGACACCTGGTTCCGCCCGGATTACTCGATTGATGTCCGCTCAATACCGACTGTCTCAGCAGCATCGGTGCTCAGCAGCAAATTCAATCCGAATGCCGTACGCGGAAAGGATGTGATCGTCGGTGCCACAACGCACGTCCTCGGGGACAACTTCCTGATACCGGGCATGGGGCAAATGGGCGGCGTCTTCGTCCATGTCATAGCCGCTCAGACCCTCAAGTCGGGAGTCCCGGTCGACTTGGGCTGGTGGCCGATTTTCCTCGCGAGCCTTGTCATCGCCACGCTGCTGTTTCTGGGCAAGGCCGAACGACGCCAGTTGCTGATCACGGGGCTCGCAATCGTGGCGGTGCTCGGCGGTCCCGCGATCCTCGAAAGCCACCTCATTTTCGTCGACGTGGTTCCTGGTCTGGTTGTGCTGCTCCTGACGGCAGCCGCGCTTACGAACGCGCGTTTCCGCAAACGCGGTCTTGTCGACCCCGTCTCGGGTCTCGCCAATCTGACAGCTTTGAAATCGGATCGCGCGGGCCGCGACAGAGCGCTGATCATCGCACGAATCCTCAATTACGCGGAAGTCGTTGCCGCTCTTCCGCCCGCAGACGAGCGGCAGCTCGTGGATCAGACGGTCGCGAGGCTGTCGGTCGGCGCTCCCGGACGATCGCTCTACCAGGGCGACGACGGCATTTTCGCCTGGTTCGACGAGCCAACGAAGCCGTTCGGGCACCACCTCGAGGCGCTCTATGCGCTGTTCCGTACCCCTGTCCGGGTCAGTGGCATGTCAATCGATCTTGCAGTCAGCTTCGGCGTCGAGATCGGAAGCAGCCGCTCGCTAGCGAACAGACTTGGAAGCGCGCTGCTGGCTGCAGAGCAGGCGGCCCGCGACGGTCTCAAGTGGAAGTACCACGACCCGGAGTCGCTGCAGGACGCGTCATGGAAGCTGTCGATGCTGAGTCAGCTCGACGATGCCATCGATCGCGGCGAAGTCTGGGCCGCGTATCAGCCGAAAGTCGACGTGAAGACTCGCAACATCATCGGGGCCGAGGCGCTAGCGCGCTGGACGCACCCCGAAAAGGGACCGATCGCGGCCGCGGAATTCGTCGCCGCCGCGGAGCAGCACGACCGGATCGGCAAGCTGACGGCATTCATGCTCGATCATGCGATCGCGGCCGCCGCAACCCTGAACAGGGGCGGTCGCGCTTTCGACATGTCGGTCAACCTTTCGGGCCGCCTCCTCTCCGACAAGGCGCTGGTCGGTCGAATTGCCATTCTGCTCGAACGGCATGGGCTCGATCCAACCCACTTGACCCTGGAGCTGACCGAAACCGCTGCAATCGCGGGCAGCGGTGAAGCGCTCGACATGCTCACTCAGATTCGCGACTTGGGAGTGAATATCTCCATCGACGATTACGGGACCGGGCTCTCGACGCTCGATTATCTGAAGCGGATTCCCGCCGGTGAGATCAAGATCGACCAGAGCTTCGTTCGCGGAATGGTCGAGAACCGAAGCGAACGGCTGATGGTCAGCTCGACGATCGCCCTCGCCCATTCGCTCGGCCGGCGGATCGTCGCCGAAGGTGTCGAGACTCGCGAGGCTCTCGAACTTCTCGCCGAGATGGAATGCGACACTGCGCAGGGCTATATCACGGGTCGTCCGATGAGCCTGGAAAGCCTGCGCCGCCGCCTCTCCTCCGACCGACGCGCCAAGGTCGCCTAGCCCCCATCCCCTGCAATGCTCGAACGGGTCGCGATGGTCGCGCTCGTCTTAGCTTTGGTGAATGATTTGCTAACCATATCGATTAAGGTTAATATCCTCGCAGCTGCCGAATCGCAGTTTTCGAGAACGGGGATACAAAATGAAAAAGAACGTTCCAGCTCGTTGGAATTTCATATTGTGGATGTTTGGTGGCGGCACGACCGATAGCGGCGTTCAGGGCTAAGCCAGCCAAATAATCTGACACCGAACGGAAGCGCCTGCTTTTGCAGGCGCTTTTCGTTTGGGTTGACCTCTACTCAACGGCTGTGGTTGGAGCAGGTGTAATGCTCGATCAGGCCCATCGCACGCTTGAACTCCGCGCACCGAAGCCGGGCCTTCACGAAATCACGGGCGAGATTTCGCAGTGGCTCGACTCGCAGCGACTCGGGTCGGGCCTCTTAACCATTTTCTGCGCACACACGTCGGCGTCGCTCGTCATTCAGGAAAATGCAGCGCCTGCCGCCCGCCGCGATCTCGAAGACTTTTTCGAGCGGATCGCGCCCGAGGATCCGGCGCTCTACACCCACAACGACGAAGGGCCCGATGACATGCCGGCGCACATCAGGACGTCCCTGACCCAGACGCAGCTGTCGGTTCCGGTTCAGGCGGGGAAGATGGTGCTCGGGGCCTGGCAAGGCATCTTCCTGTTCGAACACCGCCGCGACACGCCAAATCGCCGAATCGTCCTGCACCTGGTTGGCGACAAGGCGTGAGCGCCGAATCGGTACGCCACTGGATCGCGGAGAACGCACCCGATCTCCCGATCATCGAAGTCGAAGGCACGACAGCCACCGTGACCACAGCCGCACAGTCGCTCGGTGTGGTGCCGGGACGGATCGCCAAGACTCTTGCCGTTCGCGCGGGCGAGCAGACGTTCCTGGTCGTCGCGCGCGGCGACGCGCGGCTGGACAACCGCAAATGCAAGGACGAATTCGGCGCCCGGCCGCGAATGCTTGGCCCGGAGGAAACTCTCGAGCTCACCGGCCATCCGGTCGGTGGGGTCTGCCCGTTCGGCCTCAAGACGCCGCTGTCGGTCTATGTCGACGTTTCGCTGAAGGCGTTCGAAATCGTCTATCCGGCGGGCGGGTCGCTCAACACCTCGGTCGAGGTCGGCGTCAGCCGCCTTTTCGATCTCGTCGGCGAGCGCTGGGCGGACCTATGCCGGCTGCACGAGGAAGCGGCGCGGGCTTAGCTCTTCGGACGCGACGTCCGCGACCGGCCACGGCGTGCCCACGACCAGCGATGCGGCGATCGACGCCATCGCCGGCGAGGTCTGCAGGCCAAAGCCGCCCTGCCCGGCGAGCCAGAAGAATCCCTCGGCATCCGCAGCGAAGCCGGCAACGGGCTTGCCGTCGGGCGCGAAGGTGCGAAGCCCCGCCCATTTGTGGACGATCCGCTTCACCTCCATCGTCGTCCTCTGCTCGACCCGGTGCGCGGCGAGCGCGACCTCGTAATCGTCGGGCTGGGCATCGGTCGGCTCGCTCGGCACCTGATCCATCGGCGAAGCGAAAAGCCGGCCCGATTCGGGAGCGAAATAAAGCTCTTCCCCGACCGTCTTCACGAACGGCCAGTCGCCGACGTCGAGGCCTTGGGGGCCGTCGAAGGTGATGATCGTCCGCCGCCGCGGCTCAAGGCCGACCGGGACGACTCCTGCAAGCCCGGCCACGCTGTCGGCCCAGGAGCCGGCTGCATTGACGACCACCGGCGCCGAAAAGCGTTCGCCCTGCTCCGTTTTGGCGGTCCAGGTGCCGCCGTCCCGGCTCAGTGTCGCGACCCGGGCGCCGGTCACGATTTCCCCGCGGTTGTGCCGGAGTGCGCGCGCATAGCCCTGGAGGAGCGCATCGCTGTCGAGCTTGACGGCACTGCGATCGACCAGCGCCGCCACCGCACCGCCCTCTCCGACCCGCATCACCGGGCAAAGCTCGAGAATTTGCGACTCGCCGACTCGCTCGAGGCTGGCGAATGGCGCAATTGCGGAGTCCAGCGCGTCGAGTGCCGGAAGCTCGTCCTCGCGCGCATGGACGAGCACCGGCCTGGTGTGGCCGAGCGGGACTTCGGTGAATCCCTCCGGCGGCTCCTCGATGAACGGGCGGCTGGCGAGCGTCAGGGCGCGGACGAGCGGATTGCCGAGCGCATAATGGAGCATCGTCGCGCTCCGGCCCGACGAATGATAGCCAACCTGCTCTTCGGCCTCGAGGGCGGTGACCCTGGCGTGGGATGACAGCATCGCGGCCGCGGACAGGCCGGCGACCCCGCCGCCGATGATCACGATATCGCTGTTCAGGACGATGCCAGCCTTTCGCTCACCACCTTGCCGTTGTGGGTGAGCCGGATCGCCCGGACGATCTCATCCTCGTCCGGAAGCTCAGGTGTATTCTTATCCTTGTCCCAGAACGCGCTGAGGAAATTAAATAAATTGCGAGCGAAGAGTGCTGAGGCATCGGCCGCCAAACTGCGCGCCAGATTGGAGGCGCCGATGATCGCGACGCCATGCTTGTGGACGGTTTCGCCGGCGACGGCGCCCTCGACATTGCCGCCCGCTTCGGCGGCAAGATCGACGATGAGGCTTCCGGATCGCATCGTCGCCAACTGGGCGTCGCTGACCAGGCGCGGCGCTGGCTTTCCCGGGATCAGCGCGGTGGTGATGACGATGTCCTGCCTGGCGATGTGCGCCGAGACGAGCTCGGCCTGCGCCTTGCGATATTCATCCGACATTTCCGTGGCATAGCCGCCCTGCCCTTCGCCCTCGATCCCGGAGACATTCTCCACGAATACAGGCTTGGCTCCGAGCGACTGGATCTGCTCCCTTGTCGCCGAGCGGACGTCGGTGGCGCTGACCTGGGCGCCGAGGCGCTTGGCGGTCGCGATCGCCTGGAGGCCCGCGACCCCAACGCCCATTACGAAAACCTTCGCCGGGCTGATGGTGCCGGCGGCGGTCATCATCATCGGGAAGGCCCGTCCATATGCCGCCGCTGCGTCGACCACGGCTTTGTACCCGGCAAGGTTCGACTGCGAGGACAGGATGTCCATCGACTGGGCGCGGGTAATGCGGGGCATCCATTCCATCGCCAGGGCCTGCAGCCCCGCTTTGGCATAAGCCTCGATGGCATCCTTGCGTCGGAGCGGGTCGAGCGCGCCGACCAGTAGCGCCCCCTCGCCCGCGCCCGAAAGCGTCGCCGGGTCGGGCGCATCGATGCAAAGGATCGCCCCAGCGCCGACGAGAATCGCCTTGCGATCGCCGACGCTGGCGCCTGCTGCCTCGAAATCGGAGTCGCTGACGGATGCCGGCTCGCCGGCGCCGTTCTCGACCGCGACCTCGGCACCGAGAGCGACGAATTTCTTCACCGTTTCGGGAATCGCGGCGCAGCGGGTCTCGCCCGGCGCCGTTTCCCTGAGGACCGCGATCTTCACGTGGCGTGAAAGCCTATGACATGATGAAGAGGACGAGGAAGGCGATCACCAGGCAGGCGACCGCTCCCCATTTCAGCAACGAGGTGAAGCGCGAATAGTCATGGACGTGCCGCACCATCTGCTCGCTTCCGGGATGGATCAGGATCGGCTCTTCTTCGTGCGCCATGTGGCTCCCCATTTGATTTCGTTGCGCCGTGCATAACAATCCGCTCCCGCTCACCCAAGAGCGAATGCGCGCGCGCTTTAAGCCCGCCTTTACCGGTTGCGATTACAGGCAGGCATCGAGGTGCACCATGCCCAATGAGCCAATTCGCTCGTTGCTCCTGATCGATGCCGATCCCGCGGAGCGCCGGCGTATTTCCGCCATCGCTTCGCGCGCGGGCTGGACAGTTGTCGGCGCCGACGGCGCCGAGACCGCAACGGCGATCCTTCGCGGCCCGTACGGACCCGAGGTGAAGGTCGCTCTGCTCGGTCACTGGGACCCGCAAGGCGGCGCCGCCATCATCGATGGCCTGAGGGCTTGCCATTCCGGGCTTCCCGTCCTGGCGCTGACCGACGGAACGGCGCCAGCTGCCGCCGATGCAATCCGCGCCGGCGCCACCGATTTCCTCGGCCGCCCCGTCGCTCCGGAACGCCTGCTCGACGCCCTCGGCGCCGCTGCCGACCGGCGGCGGCCGACCGGCGAGCTGACTCCAATCGCGGAGAAGCTCGCCCCCGACCTGGCGCTCGACCAGCTGGTCGGGGCGACTCCCGAATTCCGCTCATCGCTTGCGGTTGCAGCGAAGGCCGCGCGCAATCGCCTGCCGATCCTCATCGTCGGCGAGCCAGGCACAGGCAAGGAAACCTTCGCCAAGGCGATCCACGCCGCCAGCCTGAGGGCCCGCTCGCCCCTTGTCGAGCTCGACTGCAAGGCGGTTCCGGCCAACATCATCGACAGCGAATTGTTCGGTCACGAGGCCGGCGCTTTTCCAGGGGCGTTTTCGGCGAAGACCGGAAAGATCCTGGAGGCGAACCAGGGCACCCTGCTTCTCGACGACATCACCGCGCTTCCGCAAGCGACCCAGGAAGCTCTCGACCGGACGCTTGCAACGGGTGAGGTCCGCCCGGTCGGCTGCAACGGCAGCAATTCGGTCGACGTCCGCCTCATCGCGACTTCCAGCAGGGCGCTGGGCGACAGTTTTAATGCCCAGCTTCGCGAGCGGCTGGAAGGCACGGTCGTGATCCTCCCGCCGCTGCGGGAGCGGAGCAGCGACATTCCAGCGCTTGCTCGGCACATGCTCGCCCGATTCGCCGAGCAGGACTTGATTCGGCCGCTGACCGTCGACAATGGCGCCCTGACGGTGCTGATGCGCTATGGCTGGCCCGGCAACGTGCGCCAGCTCGCAAGCGTGCTCCTGCGCGCCGGAATCGAATGCAGGAACAGCTCGCTCACGGTCGAGGATTTCCCGCACATCGCGACTCAGTCCCGATTCACCGCCCGATCGACCGACTTCACGCCAAAAATCAGCAAGCAATCGAGCGATGCCGCCGTGAACGGGGTCGGCGCAATCACCGTCTTCGACGAGGATGGCCATATCCGCCCGCTCGAGGACATCGAGGCCGACCTCATCCGCCTCGCCATCGGCCATTACCGCGGGCGAATGACCGAGGTCGCCAAGCGGCTCGGGATCGGCCGCTCGACCCTATACCGAAAGCTCGGCGAGATCGGGATCGATACTTCCGCCGCTTAGGTGCGAGGAGTCAGCGCCTGGTCGCGAAGGCCTCGCCAGATGCGCAGCGCCTGCACTGTTTCCGGAACGTCGTGAACGCGCACGATCTGCGCGCCCTGCTCCACCGCCTTGAGCGCGAAGGCGACGCTTCCACCCAGCCGTTCGTCGACAGGTGCTTCGTTCGACAATGCTCCGATCGTTCGCTTGCGGCTCGCTCCGACCACCAGTGGGCATCCAAGCGAATGGAAGAGAGCAAGGTTGTTCATCAGCTCCAGGTTGTGGGCGAGAGTCTTGCCGAACCCGAAGCCGATATCGACCAGGATCCTGTCGCGGGCGATCCCCGCCTCCTCCGCCTCCGCGATGCGCTCTTCGAGCCACAGGTAAACCTCGACGACCACATCGTCGTAGCGGGGGTCCTTCTGCATCGTTTCGGGCTTGCCCTTATGATGCATGAGGACGACCGGAACGCCCGCCCCGGCGACGACTTCGGCCGAGCGCAGGTCGTAGGTCAGCGCCGAGACGTCGTTGACCATGCGAGCGCCGGCGGCGAGCGCTGCCGTCATGACGTCGGCCTTGCGCGTGTCGACCGAGATTGCCCCGCCACCGGAGGCAAGCTGACGGATCACCGGATCGATTCGGGCGATCTCGTCGCCTTCCCACACCGGCTTCGCGCCAGGGCGCGTCGATTCGCCGCCAATATCGATGATTGCGGCCCCCGCTTCGCTCATCCGGGCACCAGCGGCCGCGGCATCGGACGGTTGCTCGAGCTGGCCTGCATCCGAGAAGCTATCGGGGGTGACGTTGACGATTCCCATCACCTGCGGCTGGTCGAGCCTGACGGTGCGATCGCCGAGCCGGAGCGGTGCCCGCGGGCTCGTCAGCCGCTCCCACTGTATTGAGAGAGCATCATCAAGTCTCGCCTCAAGCCGTTCGACTGCAACGAGTTCTGTCGAAACTCGCTTGCTTGCGTCGACTTGCAGCAGTTCGACCGAAGCGAACCAGTTAAGGCCGCCCGCAAGTCGTGCAACCTGCCCGTCGTAACCGAAGGGGGAATCGATAAAGCCGGTAGGGCGGATGAGGGTGCGCATGCCGCGCTATAGCGCGGACAGGTGCCGTTGGCGCAAGGCGTCCAGCGGCGCCAGCGCCCCGCCCTCCTCCACGTGCCAGAAGGTCCAGCCGTTGCACGAAGGCGCGCCCTGGAGCGCGGCGCCGACCTTGTGGATCGAGCCGCTGTGCGCCCCCGACTCGATCGAGCCGTCGGCGCGCACCCGTGCCGAGAACCGCCGCTTCGGGTCGGTGAGCTCGGTTCCTGCCGGGCAAACTCCGCTTTCGACCAGCAGACCGAAGGCGACCCGCGGCGCCGTCCGTTTGTCGGCCATGACCGCCATCGCGCTTTCGTCGAGCGGCAAGGTCGAGCGGATCCGCTCCTTCGCGACTTTCACATAAGCGGTTTCGCGCTCGATCCCGACCCAGTGGCGGCCGAGGCGGCGAGCGACGGCTCCGGTCGTGCCGGTGCCGAAGAACGGATCGAGGATGACGTCACCCGGCTTCGTGCAGGCGAGCAGGATCCGGTATAGCAACGCCTCGGGCTTCTGCGTCGGGTGCGCCTTGGCTCCGTCGTCGCCCTTCACCCGTTCCGCGCCGCTGCAGATCGGAAGCACCCAGTCGGAGCGCATTTGCAGGTCGTCGTTGAGCGCCTTCATCGCCCGATAATTGAAGGTGTAGCGCGCCTTTTCGTCCTTGGCGCACCAGAGCAAGGTCTCGTGGGCATTGGTGAACCGGGTTCCGCGAAAGTTCGGCATCGGGTTCGACTTGCGCCAGACGATGTCGTTCAGAATCCAGAATTCCGCGTCCTGCAGGAGCGAGCCCACGCGGTAGATGTTGTGATAGCTGCCGATCACCCAGATCGTGCCATCGTCCTTCAGGATTCGGCGCGCCTCGAACAGCCACTCGCGGGTGAAGTCGTCATAGACGGCGAGGCTGTCGAACTTGTCCCAATCGTCGTCGACCGCATCGACCCGGCCGCCTTCGGGGCGGAACAGGTCGCCGCCGAGCTGCAGGTTATAGGGAGGATCGGCGAAGATCATGTCGACGCACTTGTCCGGAAGCCGCGCCATCTCGGCGATGCAGTCGCCCTGGAGGATGATGTCGAGCGGCAGCTTGCGGCTGTCGGTGCGTCGCCCACGGGCGCGCGGCCCATGCTCCGTTACTCGAGCAAGCAGATTCATCCGACCTACGCCCCCTGGTTAGGAGCGAAGGGTGAGTCAGCGCCGACTCGCGGTCAACAGAAGAGAGGTTAACGCGACCCCGAATTTGGCAATTTCTATGCGGCGGAGCGCGGTTCCACCACAAGATGTTGAGTCATCTCCGCAGGCGCGGACTCAACTGCTGGTGGGTGTGACTCAAAGGACTCGCTGGCGTGGATTTCGACCATTTCCAGCTCCGGCCGAGCATGGCCGGCCTCGATCGCCCGAACTGGAGCGAAGCTTCGCCGATGCAGCGGAGTGAGGCCGAGCGTCTTCAGCGCCCGATAATGTTCGGGCGTTCCGTAGCCGCGGTTGGTCTCCCAGCCGTAGCCGGGATAATCGGACGCCCATTCGGCCATCATTCGATCGCGGGTGACCTTGGCGATGATCGATGCCGCGGCGATCGAGCGGCACTTGGCGTCGCCCTCGACGATGGCCTTCGACGGGCGCTGCCAGCGCGGCGTGGCATTGCCGTCGACGAGTACCCAGGCCGGTTCCACGCCCAGCGCCTCGACCGCTCGGGTCATCGCCAGCATCCGGGCCCAGTAGATGTTGATCCGGTCGATCTCCTCGACGCTCGCGACACCCACGCCCCAGGCAGCGCATTTGGTGATGCGCGCGTAGAGGGACTCGCGCTTGTCGATCGGCAGGTTCTTCGAATCGTCGATCCCGCGCGGGAAATTGTCGCGATCGAGGATACAGGCGGCGGCGACGACGGGCCCGGCGAGCGGCGCGCAACCGGCTTCGTCCACGCCGGCCAGCGGCTGCGGGAAATCCAGCTCGAGCTTGAAGGAGCAACGCCGCGGCATCGAGTCGCATGCTAACCGCATGAATTGCCGTCATTCCAGCGAAAGCTGGGATCCCGGCGCGATTATCCACAATTTCCGTGAAACCCCGGCTTTCACCGGGTGGCGATCATTCTTCCACCCGCCACGGCGGGAAGCGGCGGGCTTCGCCGGCCTTGTAGAGGAAGACGATATTGCCGGACGGGTCGCGAAGCCGCGCCTCGCGCCACATCCACGGCTGGTTGCGGGGGCCGTGCTCGAAAGTGAGGCCGCTGCGCGCGAGCCGCTCGACCCGTTCGTCGAGATCGTCGCACTCCAGATAGACGGCGGTCGTCGCCGAGATCGTCTCGTCTGGATCGATCTGGACCGACAGGGTCGCACCGCCTTCGGTTTCGAAGCGGGCGTAGCCGTTCTCCGGGCTATCGACGATCTGCTTCAAGCCGAGAGTCCGGTAGAATTCGACCGACTTGCGGTAACTGGTTCCGGTGACCGTCACCTGGTTGAGCCGCGGGCCGGCACCGACGTCGAGCCGGACTCGCCCCTGGCCGATGGGGCCGGCGCCGTCGCCCAGGTTGGGAGCGTCCTGAAGCGCAATGCGGACGAAGGTCCGCGCCCGTTCCACCGCCGAGATGAGGCTGTCTCCCTGGCCGAGGAAGCAGGCGATTGCGCTGGCGAGCGTGCAGCCGGTCCCGTGTGTGTTGCCGGTATCGATCCGCTGGCCCTGCCAACTGGTCATATTGTCGGTTTCGATGAGGGCGTCCGCGAGCGCCTCGCCTTCCTCGTGCCCGCCCTTGATCAGGACCGCGCAGCCGTGCTTGCCGACGAGGTGAAGCGCGGCGGCGACTGGATCGTCCTCGCTCGTCAGCCGGTGAAGCTCGGGAAGGTTCGGAGTGACGAGAGTCGCGATGTTCATCAGCTCGCCAAAAGCCGCGACCGTGGAATCGTCGGCAAGCGGAGCACCGCTGGTGGCGACCATCACTGGGTCGAACACAATCGGCACGTCCCCGAGCCTGCCGAGCCGTTCGGCTATCGCCCGGGCGGCAAAGGGTCCGGGCACCATCCCCACCTTGACCGCATCGACGCCGATGTCGGCGGCAATGGCATCGATCTGGGCGAGGATCATCTCGGCCGGGACCGGGTGAACGGAATAGACCCCGAGCGTGTTCTGAGCCGTGATCGCGGTGATCGACGTCATCGCATGGCCGCCGAGCATGGTAATGGTCTTGATGTCCGCCTGAATCCCCGCCCCGCCCCCGGAATCGGAGCCTGCGATGACAAGGATTCGTGCCGTCGGCGTCACGTTGATCGCCTTCGACCCGCTTCCTGGGGCGAAGTTCTCCATGTGCACGGGAGCGGCCATAGCCCGACAATCCCAAAGAAAGGGTTCACGCCGCCGCCTGAACGGCCTCGCAGATGTCGTCGACGACTTTCTCGACCAGCGCGGGATCATCGCCTTCGGCCATCACCCGGATCAGGGGCTCGGTGCCCGATTTGCGGATGAGAATCCGCCCGCGGCCTTCGATCTCGCGCTCCGCCTGCGCGATGCGCTGCTTGACCTGGCTGTTATCGAGAGGCGCTCCGCCGTTGAACCGGACGTTCTTGAGCAGTTGCGGAAGCGGTTCGAACTGGCGCAGGATCTCGCTTGCGGGCTTGCCGCCGTCGACCAGCGCCGCGAGGACCTGCAGCCCCGCGACCAGCCCGTCGCCGGTTGTCGAATAATCGGTGAGGATGATGTGCCCCGACTGCTCGCCGCCGACATTGCAGCCGCTCTTGCGCATTTCCTCGAGCACATAGCGGTCGCCGACCTGCGTTCGGACCATTCCTATGCCGAGATCGCCGAGGCGCCGTTCCAGCCCCAGGTTCGACATGACGGTCGCGACGACCGGGCCCTTGAGCTGCTCGCGCTTCAGGCGGTCGAATGCGATCAGCGCCATCATCTGGTCGCCATCGACGAGATCGCCTTTTTCGTCGACGACAACCAGCCGGTCAGCGTCGCCGTCGAGCGCGAGGCCGATGTCGGCGCCCTCGGCGATCACTCGGTCGCGAAGGGCTTCGGGATGGGTCGAACCACAGCCGTCGTTGATGTTCGTGCCGTTCGGCGAGACGCCCATTGCGATCACCTCGGCGCCGAGCTCCCAAAGCGCCTCGGGAGCGACCTGATAGGCGGCACCGTTGGCGCAATCGAGGACGACCTTCATCCCGTCGAGGCGGAGCCGTTCGGCCAAAGTCGACTTGGCGTGGTGGACATAGCGGCCGCGGGCGTCGTCGATCCTCTTGGCGCGGCCGATCAGCTCCGGTTTCGCAAGCTTCGATGGCTTTTCGATGCGCCGCTCGATCGCCTGCTCGTCCTGGTCGCTCAGCTTGTACCCGTCGGGGCCGAACAGCTTGATCCCGTTGTCGCAGAAAGGATTGTGCGACGCGGAGATCATGACGCCAAGGTCGGCGCGCATAGACGTCGTCAGCATCGCCACGGCCGGGGTCGGCAGCGGCCCCAGCAGCACGACGTCCATGCCGACGCTGGTGAAGCCGGCAACCAGCGCCGATTCCATCATGTAGCCGCTAAGGCGCGTGTCCTTGCCGATCACTACCCGGTGGCGATGATCGCCGCGGACGAAGTGGGTTCCGGCCGCCTGGCCGATGCAAAGCGCCGTCTGCGCCGTCATCGGCTCGCTGTTGGTCAGGCCGCGGATTCCGTCGGTCCCGAAGAATTTGCGCGTCATTCGCCAGTCATAGCCGCCATTTGGGTCACCGCCAAAGCGACTTAATACCGGTACGCCTCGGGCAAGTCGCGGCGCGGGAGATAGCGGTAGCGTTCGAGAAGCCGGGTCTGATGGGTCTCGAGCGGCTGCCGGACGCCGTCGATGAAGACCGCTTCGGCCGCGCTCCTGGTGTCGAGCGGGTCGCCGGACCAGATGACGACGTCGCCATGCGCGCCCGGGGTCAGGCTTCCGATCTGGCCGCCCATCCCGATCGCCTTCGCCGGCCCAGACGTGATCGCGGCAAGCGCTTCGCCCCAGCTCAGGCCCGTTGCACCCGGCACTTTCGTCAGGCCGACCAAATTGCCTGCATATTGCCGCTCGTTGAACAGCTGGCGCGTGTCGTTGTCGTCGATCATTCCGATCGAGACCTTGACCCCCGCCGCGAGCATTCGCCCGACGTTCGACTGCGTCGCCGCGATCTGCTCGAAGCTGGCTGGAAGGTCGTTCACCGCCGAAGCGATCACCGGGATCCCGGAGCGCGCAATCCTGTCGGCGACGAGCCAGCCTTCGCTGGCACCGACGAGGACGATCCGGAGCGACGAGAACTCGCGGGCAAGGTCGAGCACCTGCAGGATGTCGCTGGCGCGCTCGACGTGGACCAGGAGATATTGGCGGCCCTGGAGCACGGGTACCAGCGCCGCGGCATCGAAGCGGGTCAGCAGGACGTCTTCGCTCCGGCGCGCTTCGGGCCCGTAGACTCGTGACTCGTTCGGGTTGCGGACGACCGGAAGGCTGCGCTCGTCGGGCGTCCCCTCGCGCGCCGATCGGACCGGCTGCGCATAGCGCGAAAGCTCGCGCGCTTCGCGAAGGGCGTTGCGGAACAGGATGTGCGCCGAGGCGCGCGAGCCGCCGGCATCGTTGGCGCCGGTCTCTCCGAGCTCGACGAACTGGAAGGCGCGTGCCTTGGTGACCGCGTCCATGTCTGCACCAGTGTCGATCACCGCGCCCTGTCCGGCGAAGATGCTTTTGGCCGTCGCCGGAGCGACAAGCGCCCGGGTGACTCCGTCGGCCCGGTTCACCGCGATCGGCGTGTAGAGCGGGTTGATTGCCGGAGCGACGTCGATTGCGGCGCTGAACGGACCGTTGCGGGCGCTCGTGTCGTCGGCTCCGTTGGCGCCGAGGTCGACGTCGGCAAGACCGAGTCGGGAAAATCCTGCGACGATTCCGGGCGTCACCCATTTGCCCGACGCGTCGATCACCTGCGCGTCCGGCGGCACTCGAACCCCCTGCCCCGCGGCAACCACGCGGCCGTCGCGGAGAAGCACGGTCGCGCCCTGGACCGGGCCGGAGCCGTCGCCGGTCGCCACCAGGCCGTTGACGATTGCGATCGTCTGCGCAGCAGCGGGTGTGGCCGCGGCGACCAGGAGCGCGGAAACGACGGCGCGGATCACTTCACGTCTCCTTCGCCGGGCTGGCCGAGCTCGAAATCGCTGACCGGCCGCCGCTTCGGATCGTTGGCATCGTACATCAGCGCACCGTCGATCCAGACCCGCTCGGGCCGCGCGTAGGTGCTGAACGGGTCGGCGTTCCACAAGACGACGTCGGCCATCTTGCCGGGCTTGAGGCTTCCCGTCCGCTCGGCGATCCCGAGCGCTTTCGCCGGATTGTAGCTCAGCCATTGCCAGGCGACGGCTTCGCTGAGGTTGGGGATGCCGGCGCGCTGGCCGTCGGCGAGCGCCTTGGCCGCTTCCTGGTTCAGGCGCTGGATGTAATTGGGATCGTCGGAGTGAACGATGGCGCAGGCGCCGGCGTTGTGGACCAGTGGGATGTTCTCCTTGATCCCGTCATAGGCTTCCATCTTGAAGCCGTACCAGTCGGCCCACATGACCGCGCAAATCCCGTTGTCGCGCAGGAGATCGGCGATCTTGTACGCCTCGACCGCGTGGTGAAACGCCGTGATGTGATAGCCGAACTCCTTCGACATATCGATCATGTTGGCCATTTCGTCGGCGCGGTAGCAGTGGTTGTGGACCAGGATCTTGCCCTCGAGCACGCCCTTGAGCGTGTCCATGGCCAGGTCGCGCTCGGGCATGTCGCCGCCCTTGGCGTAATATTTGTCCCATTTGCGCTTGTAGGCGACCGCCTTGATCCACGTCTCGCGGGCCAGCGCGATATTGCCCATCCTGGTCTGCGGCATGTTGCCCTTCGAGCCATAGACCCGCTTGGGGTTTTCGCCGCAGGCCATCTTCAGGCCGTAAGGCGCGCCGGGGAACTTCATGCCCTGAACCGTCCGCGCCGGGACGTTCTTGAGGACCACCGAGCGGCCGCCGAACAGGTTCGCCGACCCGGGAAGGATTTGCAGGGTCGTGACCCCGCCGTTCACCAGGGCGCGGCTGAATCCGGGGTCCTGGGGCCACACGCTATGCTCGGCCCACACTTCCGGCCTGACCGGAGAGGTCGCCTCGTTGCCGTCCGAAAGCGACTCCACCCCCGGCGAGGGATAGTCGCCAAGGTGGCTGTGAACGTCGATGACGCCCGGGCTCACGAACTTGCCGGTCCCGTCGATGACCTGCACGCCGGCCGGCACCGGCAGGTCGGGCCCGCCGATCGCCTGCACCTTGCCGTCGGCGAGGATGACGGTGCCGTTGGCGATCTGCCCGCCTTCGCCGTCGAACACAGTCGCTCCGCGGATCGCCGTCGGCACGCCGGGATAAGCGACATAGGTCGAGGGATAGGGATCCTCGTTGATGTGGATCGCCGGCGCATTCTTCTTGGGCGGCGCGAACGCAGCGCAGGAGGCAAGCGAGAATGCCGCAAGAGCGGCGGCCGATAATTTCCTATTTAACACCATGCATCCACTTCTGCAGAGGCCAGGACAGAAGGAACAGGAGGACTCCCGCGCCGATGGCGATCCAGGCAATGGTCGTGAAGGTCGCGAGATAGGTGTCGAGGCTGACCTTCAAATTGGTGACCTGCCCGCCGACGGTCTCGACGCTGGCGAACTGGGCGACGATCCCGGCGAAATATTGAGCGACCGAAATCGACAGGAACCAGACGCCCATCATCAGGCCGACCACTCGGGCGATCGACAGCTTGGTGATCATGCTCAGCCCTACCGGCGAGATCATCAGCTCGGCGATGGAATGGATGACGTAGAGCCCGGCCAGCCACCACAGGGTGACCTTGAAATCCGGTCCGGCGAATTGGGCGCCGAACACAAGGAACAGGAAGCCGGCGCCGACTCCGACCAGTGCGAGCGCGAACTTGATCGGAATCGACGGCTCGAGATTGCGTTTGGCGAGCGCTCCCCAAAGGATGCTCATAAGCGGCGCCAGGATGACGATCGCTATCGGGTTGAAATTCTGGGTCTGCGGCGCCGAGATCTGGAAGAGGCCGAATACCGACCGGTCGGTGTTGCGATCGGCGAAGAGGGTCAGCGACGATCCGGCTTGCTCGAACAGGGTCCAGAAAACGACGTTGAAGACGATCAGGACCATCGCGGCGACCATCATCTGGAACTCGGCGAGGCTGCCCTTGACGTAGGACCAGACGAGGATTCCCGGCACTCCGAAAAGGAAGGTTCCGAACAGCAGCTTTCCCATCAGCGAAAGCGACAGGATATAGCCGACGATTCCGGAACCCGGCTCGGGCTCGGGCGAGTTCATCAAATTCATGAACAGGAAAACGAACACCGGAATCGCGACGATGGCGAGAGCGTAGATGATGATCGCCTTGTCGCCGCCTTCACGGGCGGGCGTTTCGCCGTATCCGGCGAGGCGGCCGCCGTCGAACTGGATCAACAGATAGCTGACCAGCATTCCGAGCCCCGCGAGCGAGAATCCGGCCCACCAGCCGAGCCAATCCGCAAGGATCGGGCAGAAGAATTGCCCAAGGATCGAGCCCATGTTGATGCCCATGTAAAAGATGGTGAAACCGGCGTCGCGCCGGCGGTCGCCCTGGTCGTAGAGCGCCCCGACCATCGTCGAGATGTTGGGCTTGAAGAATCCGTTGCCGACCGAGATCGTCGACAGGGCAATCAGCAGGATGGCGATCAGAAGCGGGCTTTTTTCGCTTTCGTCCTGCATTCCGCCCTTGGCCACGGTGCGGGCGACGTGGCCGTCGGTGGCAAGCAGGCTGATGCTGCCGTCGTCGTTGCCCTGGACCTTGAGCCGTTCGCCGCCAGGCTGGACGATATAACGGGCCTCGTTGGCCGCGCTGCTTGGCCGGTCACGAAAATTGTCGATCTGCACTTCGTAGCGATGACCGTCGATGATCGCGTACGGCTTCGACGGCTGGCCGCCAAAGGCGAGCGTCAAATAGCCGATCGCCATCAGGATCGCGCCGAACTTCACGGACCGCTTGGACCCGAGATACTGGTCGGCGATGAACCCGCCGATGAGCGGGGTCAGATAGACGAGCGCGGTATAGCCGCCGTACAGCCCCGTCGCCGCGTGATCCCCCAGAACGAAGTGCTTGGTCAGGTAGAGCGTCAGCAGCGCCCGCATGCCGTAATAGCCGAACCGCTCCCACATCTCGGTGGTGAACAGCCGCGCAAGTTGGCGCGGATGGCCGAACCAGCTTTTCTTGTCGGCGGGATTGACGTGGCTGGTGTCGGTCGCGGTCGGTTCTTCGACCGCAGGCGTATCGACCATGATGTTCCCCTCACCCGCGCCCGAGAGCGCAAAGTTCGCAAACCGTAACGGCCAAATTTCGCTTGTGAAGTGCCGATTGCTGCGAACCGGCGCGCTCCCTAGATGAAGGGCGATGCTGAACGACCGCTCTTCGCTCCTTTCGCTCCTCAAAACTCGCCGCTCGGCAAAGCCGCGGGTGATGGCGGGCCCCGGCCCCGCGGCTCGCGAGCTGGACGAAATCCTGACGATCGCGGCCCGGACGCCCGATCATGGCAAGCTCACGCCGTGGCGGTTCGTGATCATCGAGGACCAGCAAAGGGACGCGTTCGGCGCGCTTCTTCGCCAGGCGCTCTCGGAAGAGGACCCTTGCGCGACCATCGGCCATCACAACAAGGAAGACGAGTTCGCCCATTATGGCGGCACGCTCGTCGTGCTCGTTTCCGCGCCCGTGCCCGGCCACAAGATCCCGTTGTGGGAGCAGGAGCTGTCGTGCGGGGCGGCGGGAATGGACCTGATGCTGGGCGCGCAGGCGCTCGGCTACGACGTGGGATGGGTGACAGGCTGGCGAGCCTATTCGCCGCGGGTCACCGCTGCCGTGTGCGAGCCGGGGCAGCGGATCGCCGGGTTCATCTTCATCGGCCATTCCGGGGTCGAACTGGAGGAGCGGCCGCGCCCGGAGCTCGACGACGTCGTGCGGCGGTGGACGCCCGCCGGCTAATGTCTCGGAAAAGTTTGACGAAATCGCGCGCTGCTGTATTACGACAGCATGACGCTCCGAACGACTCACGAGAAGCCAGTTTACGTCCGCCTCCGGGAAACCATCGCCAACGCGATCCTGTCGGGGCGGTACCGCGACGGCGATGCCCTGCCCTCGGTTCGGGCGCTGGCCGCCGAGGAACAGGCCAATCCGCTCACGGTCGCCAAGGCGTATCAGGGTTTCCAGGACGAAGGGCTGATCGTGGTGAAACGCGGGGTCGGCCTGTTCGTCGCTTCCGGAGCGCGGGCGCGTCTCACAAGCTCCGAGCGCGATCGCTTCCTGAACGAGGAATGGCCACAGATCCGCGAGCGCATGGACCGGCTCGCGATCGATCCCGCCGATCTTCTCGACAGGCAGCGGGTGTAAACTTTGACGTCGCCCTGAACTTGTTTCAGGGCCCATTTCCGTGACAGCCGCGGACCACCCCGAAATTGATGCTGAAACGAGTTCAGCATGACGAAGACGATCCCTTTCAGCGAAGATGCCAATGCCGAGGCCGCGCGGCTGATCCTGGCCGGCGAGCCCGTCGCGGTGCCCACCGAGACGGTTTACGGGCTGGCGGCGGATGCGACCAATGCCGACGCCGTTGCCAGAATTTACGAAGCTAAGGGAAGACCATCGTTCAACCCCTTGATCGTGCACGTTTCCGATCTCGCAAGCGCGCAAAACGTTGCCGATTTCGGGCCGCTTTCGATGGACTTGGCAAACCGCCACTGGCCGGGACCGCTGACCATAGTCGCACCGCTGAAGCGGGGCAGCGGGATTGCGCCGCTGGTCACCGCGGGGCTTGCGACGATCGGCGTTCGGGTGCCCGGGCACCGCGCGATCCAGGCGCTGCTTCGTGCTGCCGGACGCCCGCTGGCTGCACCCTCCGCCAATGCCAGCGGTTCGATCAGCCCGACCCGCGCCGAGCATGTCGAGCGGAGCCTTGGCGGCCGGATCGCGCTGATAATCGACGACGGCCCCTGCCCCGGCGGGATCGAATCGACCATCGTCGCCGAGTGCGAAGGCGAGCTGCAGCTGTTGAGGCGCGGGCCGATCACAATCGAAGGCTCTTCGCTCGCGACTGCTGCAAAGATCCAGTCCCCGGGACAGCTTGCCAGCCACTATGCGCCGTCCAAGCCGCTGCGGCTGGATGCCCTGGACGCCGCCGCTAACGAATATCTGATCGGCTTCGGCCCGGTGGCCGGCGAATCGAGCCTCAGCCTGACCGGCGATCTCATCGAAGCTGCCGCAAAGCTGTTCGATCTCCTTCACAGGGCCGACGCGTCGGACAAGCCGAACATCGCCGTCGCCCCAGTCCCGGAAAGCGGGCTCGGTCTAGCGATCAACGACCGCCTTCGCCGAGCGGCGGCGCCGCCGCGGATATAAAGGGAGGGCAGCCGCGGCCGCCCTCCCTTGTACCGTTTCTAATTCCCCGGCGTGCTCGCAGCGGGCGCTTCAACTGGCTTCGTCGCAGGCGCACCAGCAGCCGGAGTCGCAGCGGCTCCGGGCGAGACCGACAGAACCGAAATCCCCTGCGATGCCGGGTCGATCGGGACGGAGGCTTCAGTCTCCTCCGGTATCAGTGTGACGAGGAGCGGGTTCGGCGTCAGGTCGTTCATCGAGCCATTGGTCCCGTCGATCACCGCTCCGATGATTCCGCCGACAATCACGTTGCCGGCGGCGCCGACAATGCCGCCGCCGCGAACCTTGGAATCGACGCTGGCGCTGGCTGTCTTGTAGCCCTTCTTGGTGAAGGTCGCGGTGAACTCGTGCTTGCGCTTCAGGTTGAGCCTGCACGGCGTAACGCAGGTCTGTCCGGTCGAAAGCCTGACGTCGGCTTCCGGCGGCACGGATTCGATGGCAAATTTCTGAGAAGTCCCGCGCGTGATGGTGGCGCAGGCAGGCAGAAGCAATGATGCGGCGGCAACGCCGCAAACAGCAGCAATACGCATTGTCGGTATACCCCCCAAAAGGCGGCGGACGCCGCCTCGTCGTAGAACGGGCGACGGACGCCGCCCGCTGCGAAGATTACAGGAGGTTAATGAGCCAGAAAGGGGAATTTAACGGCTACAGCGAATCCTGGACCGCTGTGGCTGTTTTGACACGCGCCTGGAAGCTTTTCCTGAGCTTCTGAAGCTTGGGCGGGATGTGCGCAATGCAATAGGGGTTTCGCTGCCCTTCCCCTTCCCAGTACGCCTGGTGATAGTCCTCGGCGGGCCACCATTGCGACTTCGGCTCGATCGCAGTGACGACTTTCCCGTCCCAACTTGCCTGCGCCCGCTCCACGGCGCGCTGAGCCTCCCGCTCCTGCTCGTCATTCTGCGGAAAGATGGCAGAGCGATATTGGGTGCCGACATCGTTGCCCTGGCGATTGAGCTGGGTCGGGTCATGGATCGCGAAGAAGATGTCGAGCAGCTCGCCAAAGCCGATCACCTCCGGATCGAAGGCGATCCGGATCGCCTCGGCATGGCCGGTATCGCCGCCGCACACCTGCTTGTAGGTGGGATTGGCGGTCGTTCCGCCGGTGTAGCCGCTCTCGACCGATTTCACGCCAATCACGTCATTGAACACCGGCTCGATGCACCAGAAGCACCCTCCGGCGAGCACCGCGACATCGTCAGCCATCGGCTGTCTCCTTCGATAAGGAAGATAGGCCGAAGCGAGCCGCTTTTCGAGACTAGTTGTGCCGGTAGCTCGCCTTGAGGCTTGCGACCTCGAGCCTTTTGCCGACCCATTCGGCCAGTTCTTCGAAGTCGAGCGGCTTGTCGAAAACGATTCCGGCGTGCCGCTCGGAGAACCAGCGGACCTCGCCTTTGATCGGCTTGAGGCTCTCGACAACCACGGTGACCTTGCGGCCGACGCAATATTCCTCGATCGGCGCGACCTTCATCCCGCCCAGCGAGACGTCATGAACGTCGACCGTGTAATAGACCGTGCCGATGCGCACCGACGCCTTGCATTCGACGTTGAGGCGCGGCGGACGCGGACGGAAACCGTGGCGCGGCTTGCGGCCGGCCAGAAGCTCGCCGAGATCGACGCTCTGGTCGAACTTGATCCCGACCAGCCCCTCGCGAATCCAGGTCACCGTCGACGGGATCTTCTGCGACGACAACTCAACTGCTACATGCTCGTCGACGGCAGGAGGATCGCTCACCTCGCCCATCACTCCGCCGGCGGAGATGTTGCGGACGCGCATCAGCCGCTCGCCACCGTCGGTCACCAGCTTCGCGACCTTGAGAAGCGGGATCAGTTGGTCGTCTGCGCGCCGCTCGGCGGGCCGCGGCACCGCGGTCGTCAGCGAAAAGGTCGTCGAATCGAACGCCGCCTGATCATCGGCGAGCGATTGGCCACGCTTGCGGCGAATAATCGATGCGAACATCCATGCTTCCTCTGAGGAGAAGTCCTTCTGTCTCATTTTGGACTGATCGCGGTTAAAAAGCGGTTTCAATCGTTGGGGGCGAGGAGCAAAGCGCGCCGAAACGCGCTGGGAGAAGCGAATGCTGAAGCCGCGGCTGCTGGTGATCGACGACGAGCCGGCGCTGGCCGAGTTCGTCGCAGCCGTCGCCAGCGAATGCGGATTCGATCCGATCCTGACCCAAGATTATGAGGCTTTCCACGCCGCCGTGCGCAACGAAAGGCCCGACATGGTCGCGCTCGACCTTGGGATGCCGGGGATGGACGGGGTCGAATTGCTCCGGTTCCTCGCCGAGGAGGACAGCCGCGCGCCGGTGCTGATCATCAGCGGGTTCGACCGCAGGGTGCTCGAGTCGGCGTTTCGGCTCGGCGAGGCGCTCGGCCTGGTAATGCTCGGTCCCCTGGAAAAGCCGATCCGTTTCCGGGATCTGGAACGCATCTTCACGGAAATGCGGTCGAGCTTCGTTCAATGAGACCGCAGCCGGGGCGCAATCTCGTCCGCGACTTCGAGCATGCGCTCGATCACGGCGAGCTCCACATGGTGTACCAGCCAAAGGTCCGGATCGAGACGGGCGAGCTAACCCGACTTGAAGCGCTCGTACGCTGGGATCGCCCGGGCCTCGGGCCGGTCGAGCCCTCGCGGTTCGTACCGCTGGCGGAGAAGCACGGATTGATCGCTCCGCTCACCGACTGGGGCTTGAGGACGACATTGAAGCAATGGCGGGCCTGGCGCGACCAGGGCCTCGATACCAACGTCGCCTTCAACATCTCGGCAATCAGCCTGCAGAGCCTCGATTTTCCCGACCTCGTCGAGCGCGTCTGTCGCGAGCTGGACGTTCCTGCGGACCGGCTGGTGCTGGAACTGACCGAGGGCGCGACCCAGCCGCTCATCAAGCTGATGGACACGCTGACCCGCTTCCGGATCAAGGGCATCGGCCTTGCCATCGACGATTTCGGAACCGGCTATTCGTCGCTCATGCAGCTTCGGCAGCTGCCGTTCACCGAGGTCAAGATCGACCGCCTGTTCGTCAAGGACTTGCCGCACGCGCACGACAGCTGCGTCATCGTCAAGGCGATCGTCGACCTTGCACACGGCCTCGGCCTGTTCGCTACCGCCGAAGGAGTCGAGACGACCGACCAGCTGCGGTTCCTGCGGTCGGTGCGGTGCGATGTCGCGCAGGGCTATCTCATCGCCCAACCGCTGGAAGGCGGCGCGCTGAGGCAATGGTGCGACGCTTTCGCGGGACGCTGGCCGGACCTGATCGGCTAGGGAGCGACCTTGAACTCGATTCCCTGGGCCAGCGGCAGCTCGGTGCCGGAGTTGATGGTGGCAGTCTGCCGCCGCATGTAGGCGCGCCATGAATCGGAGCCGCTCTCGCGGCCGCCGCCCGTCTCCTTCTCGCCGCCGAAGGCGCCGCCGATTTCCGCGCCCGACGGGCCGATATTGACATTCGCGATCCCGCAATCGGAGCCGCAGGCGGAGAGAAAGCGTTCGGACTCCTTCAGATCGTTCGTGAAGATCGACGAGCTAAGCCCTTGCGAAACCGAGTTGTTGAGTGCAATCGCCTCGTCCAGTTCCGAATAGCGAAGTACGTACAGGATCGGCGCGAACGTCTCCTTCAGGACCGCGCCCTGCTGTGCCTCCATTTCGACGATTGCGGGTCTGACGTAAAATCCGCCAGGCACCGCATCCACTTTCTCGACGCCCTCGCCGAGTACGTCCGTCATCGACTGGAACGCCGCCTGGTCGATCAGCGGTCCGATGAGCGTGTCCGGCTCCCTTGGGTCGCCGACTGTGACCCGCGAGAACAGGCTCCTAAGCCGCTTCACCAATTCGTCGGCGATGCTGTCGTGAACGATGAGTCGGCGAAGGGTCGTGCAGCGCTGCCCCGCGGTGCCGGCAGCTGCGAACAAGATCGCCTGGGTTGCGAGATCGAGATCGGCCGACGGGGTGACGATTGCGGCATTGTTGCCGCCGAGCTCGAGCAAGGTGCGGCCGAAGCGCCTCGCGACCGCTGGACCGACGATCCGTCCCATTGCGGTCGATCCGGTCGCGGAGACGAGCGCGATTCGATCGTTTCCGACCAGCGCTTCGCCGGCGCCGCGCCCGCCCTGCACGCATTGGAGCAGCCCGTCGGGCGCGTCGCCGAACCGCTCGAGCGCGCGGCGGGCGAGCGCCATCACCGCCTCGGCGCAAAGCGGCACCTTCTCACTCGGCTTCCACACGACCGGATCTCCGCACACGAGGGCGAGCGCCGCATTCCACGCCCAGACGGCGACAGGAAAATTGAACGCCGTGATCACTCCGACCGGCCCCAGCGGGTGCCACTGCTCGATCATCCGGTGGCTGGGCCGCTCGCTGGCGATGGTGAGGCCGTAAAGCTGGCGCGACAGCCCCACCGCGAAATCGCAGATATCGATCATCTCCTGGACCTCGCCCAGTCCCTCCTGGACGATCTTGCCGCATTCGAGGGTCACAAGCCGAGCCAGCGGCTCCTTGGCGGCGCGAAGCTCCTCCCCGAGAAGCCGGACGAGCTCGCCACGGCGGGGCGCTGGCACCGCACGCCAGTCCAGGAACGCCTGCCGAGCCCGCTCGCAAGCCCCGGCAACATCGCTCGCCTCAGCGACGCTGCCGATGACCGTGCCATCGATAGGCGAGCGGCTTTCGAGGCCGCCGCCGGAGCGCGCTCCAAGCCGCTCCAGCAGGTCGCGGGCTTCCGCGGCCACGCTCATCCGCAAAGCTCCTTCGCCTTCGCCATTGCCGCAATGCCCAGCTCCAGCGTCTCGTCGCGCTTGGCGAAGCAGAGCCGGACGATGTGGCGCGCCGGCTCCTGCTCGGCAAAGGCGGACACCGGCACGACGGCTACGCCGGCCTTCTCGACCGCAACAGTCGCGAACCTCTCGTCGTCGAGCGAAATTCCAGACTGCTTCAGGTCGACGCACAGGAAGTAGGTCGAAGCGGGGTCTAGGGTCGCATAGCCGGCGGCCCGGAGTCCCCCGATCAGCCGGTCGCGGGCGCGAGCGAAGCGCTGCCGCATCGGCTCGATCCAGGCATCGCCCGCGGCCATTCCGAACGCGACCGCCGCCTGCAAATTGGGCGCGGTCGAGAAAGTCAGGAACTGGTGCGCGCGGGCGGCCAGCGCTGCCATACCCGGCGACGCGACAATCCAGCCGACTTTCCACCCGGTCAGCGAGAAGATCTTGCCCGCCGAGCCGACCTTCAGTGTCCGCTCCGCCATTCCCTGAAGCGTTGCGATCGGCGTGAATGCCTGCCCGTCTAGCAGGACATGCTCCCACACCTCGTCACTGATGACGATGAGATCGTGCGACCTGGCGATGTCGGCGATCACCTGCAATTCGTCACGGCCGAACAGGCGCCCGGTCGGATTGTGCGGGTTGTTGAACAGGATCCCGCGTGTCTTGGGCCCGATCGCTGCCTCGACCTCCTCCCGCTCGATCCGCCATTGGGGAGGCTTGAGCGCGATCTCGCGGACCGTGCCCCCTGCCCTTCGGATCATCGGCGCGTAGCTGTCATAAGCTGGCGTGAAGACGATGACCTCGTCGCCCGGCGTGACGGCGGCGAGGATGCAGGCGGCGAGGGCCTCGGTCGCGCCCGAAGTGACGCACACCGCCTCCGGCCCGAGCGCCTCGCCGAACCACCGGCCATAGTGATCGGCGATTGCCTGCCTCAGCTGCGGAAGCCCGCGCGATGGCGCATATTGGTTGGAATTCTCCTTCAACGCCCGGGCTGCCGAGTCGAGAATCTCGTCAGGCCAGCCGAAATCCGGAAAGCCCTGGCCCAGGTTGATGGCACCGTGCTTCGTCGAGAGGCCTGACATGCGCTCGAACACGCTGGTCTGCATCTGCTCGTAAAGTGGGTTCAAAGAAGCGCTCCTTCGCGGCGCAATTGGCCGATTGCATCGGGTGAATAGCCGAGCTCGGACAGGATCGCCTCCCCGTCGGCACCAGGCTTTCGGGGCGGTGACGGCGTGGCGGTCGGCGTATCCGAATAGCGCGGTGCCGGCCCAGGCTGGATCACGCCATCAAGATCGATGAAGGCGCCGCGCGCGCGGTTGTGCGGATGCTGCGGCGCTTCCTCCAGGGTCAGAACGGGTGCGACGCAGGCGTCGGCGGCGGCAAAATGCGCCACCCAATCGTCGCGCGTCCGCGTCGCGATCGCGCCGGCGACTTCGTCTTTGCCGGCGTCGGCAGGCAAACCGAGTCCGTCCAGCAACGCGCTCCGGAACTGCGGCTCGATCGCGCCGACCGCGAGAAACCTGCCGTCGCTGCACCCATAGACGCCGTAGGTCGCGAACCCGCCGTCGAGCAGGTTGCACTCCCGTTCGTCGCTCCACAGGCCCGCCGCGCGCATTCCGTAGGTGAGCGCACCGACCAGCGCGGCTCCCTCGCTCATCGCGCAGTCGATCACCTGGCCCTTGCCGCCGCGCTGGACGTGAAGGAGCGCACAGACCATCGCGAAAGCCAGCATCATGCCTCCGCCGGCAAAATCGGCGATGTAATTTGCCGGCACGACCGGCCGCTCCTTTGGGCCGATGCCATGGAGAAGCCCGCTCACCGCTAGATAATCGATGTCATGGCCGGCCGCAGCCGCGAGCGGCCCGTCCTGGCCCCATCCGGTGACCCGCCCATAGACGAGCTTGGGGTTGGTCTTCAGCAGCGCCTCCGGGGCGAGCTGCAGGCGCTCCATCACGCCCGGGCGGTAGCCGTCGATCAGCCCGTCCGCTCGCGCCGCCAGCTTGCGGACGATCTCGCGCGCGCCATCCGCCTTGAGATCGAGCGCGAGGCTCCGGCGCGATCGCAGCAGTGGATCGTTCGGAATCCCGATCAGGCCTTCGCGCTCGACCCGGATCACCTGCGCGCCATGGTCGGCAAGCATCATCCCCGCGAAGGGCGCCGGACCGATCCCGGCCATTTCGACGATCGTCAGTCCGTGGAGCGGCCCCGCCATCCGCGCAGTGATGCACTTGGGCCGACCAAGAACTCAAGCGGCAGCGTCTCAGCGGGAGGCAAGCGCAGTCCTGACCTCGGAGAGCGTCGCTCCAGCCCGCCGTAAGCACGTGAAGACTGGCTGGGGCGGCAGGATTCGAACCTGCGATTGCCGGTACCAAAAACCGGTGCCTTACCACTTGGCTACGCCCCAGCAGGCGACACGGGCATATAGCGGCCGTCCGAAGCTTTGGAAGGCTGGAGCTTCGCGCCCTAGCTGCGCCCGCCCAGCCGCCGCCGTTCGGGCCTTTGCTCGACCTCGGCATGTGCCGGAAGCAAATCGACCCGCGGCGGCCGTTCCGAACCCTCTGGCCTTCCGAAGTAGAAACCCTGAAGAAGGTCGCATCCGAGCTCCGCCAGGACTTCCGCTTCATGCGCGGTTTCGATGCCTTCGGCGGTGACCTGGAGCCCGAGGCCCCTCGCCAGCGCGATCATCGCCTCGACGATCGATCGTGCCTGGCAATCTCCGGCGGCCGCGCTGCTAGCAAAGGCCCGGTCGATCTTGATTTTCGAGAACTCGCCGCGAGCGAGAGATCCGAACGAGCTGTAGCCGGTGCCGAAGTCGTCGAGGACGAGGGCGGCACCAAGGCCATGCAGGCGCGCCAAGGCTTCGCGAGTGGACGGGTCGTCGCTCAGGAACACGCTCTCCGTGACCTCGATCTCGAGCCGGCTCGCATCGAGGCCGGCCGAAGCCAGTGCGCTGACCACCGTCGATTCGAGCCCGGCGCTCCCCAGCTGCACCGGCGAGACGTTGACCGCGACCGCAAAGCCGCCCTCCCACGTCGCCGCTTCGGCGCAGGCTTCGCGCAGGACCCAGGCTCCGACGTGGCCGATGAGGCCCGCCTCCTCGATGATCGGAATGAAGGTCTGGGGCTCGATCTCGCCATATTCGGGATGAGTCCAGCGCATCAGCGCCTCGCGGGCGACGATGGCGCCGCTGCGGGCATCGACGATCGGCTGATAGGTGAGCGAAAGGCCGCCGTCAGTGAGCGCGCTTCGGAGGTCGGACTCAAGCCGGCGGCTCGCCACGGCTTCCTCGGCCATCCAGCGGGCGAAGAACTGGTGACTGCCCCTGCCCTGCGCCTTGCCGCGGTAAAGCGCGAGGTCAGCGCTCCGGATCAGCTCATCCTCGTTCGCGCCATCGTCCGGTGCCGTTGCTATCCCGATCGTGGCGCCGACATGAAGTGCGGTCCCGGCGATTTCGAACGGGCGGCCGAGGTCGGCGATGATCGTGTCCGCAATTTGCGAAAGGGTCTCACGGTCCGCGGGAAGGTTCCAGACGAGCGCGAACTCGTCGCCGCCCAGACGGCCGACCGTGGCGACCCCGCCGGCGCTCCGTTCCAGCCTTGCGGCCACTTCGCACAGCAGTTGATCGCCGACTCCGTGGCCCAGCGTGTCGTTGACGAGCTTGAAGCGATCGAGATCGACCAGCAGCAGAGCGCAGCCGCCGTCGCCCGAGAGGCAGCGCAGAAGTGCACCCTCGACCTGCTCCCGGACGAGCAGACGATTGGCGACGCCGGTCAGCGGATCGAGCCGTGCCGTCCGGATGGAATCGGTTCCGGTCAGGCGGATGTCGGTGATGTCCGACCCAACGCCCCGCCAGCCCAGGAACTTGCCCCTGGAATCGATGAGCGGCTTGCCCGACAGCAGCCACCAGCGGCGGCCGTACTGCACAGGAATGGCGACGTCCTTGAACGCCGTCTTGTCCCGTGCATGATCGGCCAGCATTCGCAGGCCCACCGACAGCGGCGCAGCGCGGCCGTCGGGGTCGAGAACGTCGATCGCCGGCCTATCGATCAGCTCGCGAAGCGGCTTGCCGAATGCATCGGCCATCGCTTTCGACATGTAGCGGAGCCGGTAATCGGGACCGAGCTCCCAAAGCCAGTCGCTGCCGCTCGCCTCGAACTCGCGAAGCAGGCGGATCAGCTCGCTCTGCTCGTGGAGCTCGAGCTGGTCGCGGACGTGATTGATGAAGCGGCGGGCGTTGCGAATGATCGCCCACGACAACACCCAGGCGAAAAGCAATTGCAGCATCACCATCTGCACGGCGTCGGGGAACTGGGCGGCCATCAACACGCCCCCCGCGCACATCAGCGCGACATAGGGGATGCCCGCCTGGGGAACGCTGGCGAGACTGACGCTGGCGCCGCTCATCAGGCCCGCGGCGAGCATGCACAGGAGCAGCTTCTCGTCGAGCCGGACGCTGCTGAACCACAGGATCGGCGGCACCAGCCACAGCATTCCTAGAAGGCAGACGATGATGACCACCGCCTTTAGCTGTGGCGGCTTGCGCTCGGCATAAGCGGGATCGAGGCGTACCCTGAGAGCACGGCCGCCACGCGAGACGCAGATCGTCAGAGTTGCCAGGAACCAGCAGGTGAGCTCGAGCGTCGAAACGTCGTCGTAGAGCGTCACGGCGACGAGGATTGCGGCAAGCAGCTGGCTGGTGACGGTGACCGGCACCAACCGGATCAAGGCGTCGAGCTGGGCGCGCCGGACCGCCGCCGATACGGCGTCACCCGGTTCCCGGAAGCTAAGCAGCTCGCGAAGCGTGTCGGTCGCTTCTACCGACCCGGCTTCGCCCTGCCTCTGCCGAAACGCGTGGAGTATCACCCGGGCCCCATCCGCCAGTCGCCCAGCCGCAACAGGCTGGCCCGGCACCGCTAACCGATAACGCCAAAGAAAACATGAACGTGTTTATTCAACGAGATGAAGGCTCAGCCCTTCGCGAGCCTTCGGTTGACGAGATCGTCGTAATCGCTGGCGAGCTGCCGCGTGAGGTCGCCGACCTCGAAGCTCCACGGCCCGGCCGAGCCGACCGGCGTGACCTCGGCCGCGCTTCCGGTCAGGAACATCTGCTGGAAGCTCTCCAGCTCCTCCGGCCAGATTGCCCGCTCATTCACCTCGATCCCCCGCCGCTGCGCGAGCTCGATGATCGTCTGCCTGGTAATTCCGTCGAGAAAGCAGTCCGGCGTTGGCGTGTGCAATGCGCCGTCGCGGACAAAGAAGACATTGGCGCCCGTCGCCTCCGCCACGCGCCCGCGCCAGTCGAACATCAGGGCATCGTCATAGCCGGTGTCCTCGGCATGCTTCCGCGACAGCATCGCGATCATGTACAGGCCAGAGGCCTTGGAGTGGACCGGTGCCGTATAGGGCGCGGGCCGTCGCCACGGCGCGATGGTCAGCCGGATCCCCTTCGCCGCAATCTCCGGCGAATAATATTTTCCCCACTCCCAGGCAGCGATCGCCAGATGCGGCTTTGTGCCGGTCGGCGACACCCCCATCCGCTCCGATCCGAGCCACGCGACCGGGCGAACATAAGCGTCGCTGAGTTGGTTCGCCTTCAGCACCTCCTTGCAGGCGGCGGCGATTGCGTCGGCCGGCCAGGGGATTTCGAACCCAAGTATGTTGGCGCTGTTGTGCAGCCGCTGGCAGTGCTGGCCAAGCTTGAAAATCTCGCCGCCGTAGGCGCGCTGCCCCTCGAAGACGGATGATGCGTAGTGGAGAGCGTGGGTCAGGACGTGGACTTCGGCTTCGCGCCACGGGACGAGCTTGCCGTCGAACCAGATCCAGCCGTCACGGTCGTCGTAGGTTTGCGGATTTGCCATGGCCAAGCGCCTAGGACAGGCGCCGCGGCTCGTAAAGTTTACGCCAGGTTTATGCGACCTGCTCGCCGCGCGCTTCGGCAGCCAGCTCTGCTCCGCGCCGGCGGGCGGCGTCGATCGCCCTTTCCACCAGTTGCCTGAGCGCTCCGTCGCGGTCGAGCACCGCAAGCCCGGCTTCGGTCGTGCCTCTCGGGCTGGCGACCCGGCGGGCGATCTCGGGCATCGCCTCCTTGCTGGCCGCGGCCATCCACGCGGTGCCGAGCACGGTTTCCAGCGCGATCGTTGCCGCAAGCTCTTCCGAAAGGCCCTGCTCGGCTCCAGCGCTCGCAAGTGCCTCGATGAACCGCGCGACATAGGCCGGTCCTGCGCCGGCCACCGCGCCGATCGCCGCCAACGCTTTCTCGCTCTCGGCCCACATCGCGAAGCCGAGCGCGGCGAACAGGTCGGAAAGCTTGTTCTTCAAACCCGCTTCGATCTCGTCGGCGCTGTGGAGGGCGACGACGCCCCGGCGCACCGACACCGGCAGATTCGGGATCGCGCGAACCAGGATGCCCTTGGCAAAGCGCTGGCGAAGGCTCGCCACCTCGACCCCGGCAAGCAGCGACACGATCACGGTTCGGGAGGTGAGCCAGGGCGCGAGCTCCGGCGCGATTTCATCGAGCTTCTGCGGCTTGAACCCAAGGATCACCAGCCGCGGCGCATTGCCTGCCTCCTTGAGCGAAGTGACGCTTCGAACGCCCGTGACGAGCCTTCCGCTGGGCCGGATAGCGGTCGCAACGGAAAGGTCGACGCCGGCCAGGCGCCAGCCTTGCACCATCGCCTGGCCCATGTTTCCGCATCCGACCAGCCACGTAGGGGCAAGCAATTGCATCAGGCTTCTCCGTGGGTGTCGATCAGGGCCGCGGCGATCGCCTCGCCCGGGCTCTTCCCGCCCCACAGCACGAACTGGAAGACCGGGTAGAATCGCTCGCATTCCTCGAGCGCCGCCTCGGCGATAGCTTCGGCCTGCTCGAGGCTGAGGCCCTCCCCGTCGCGGGTATCGAGCACCGTCGAGTGGCGGAAGATGATCAGGCCCGAGCCCGACCACATTTCGAAGTGGCCGAGCCACAGCTGCTCGTTGATGAGGCCGAGCGACTCATAGATCGCCGAGCGTTTCTCCGGAGCGACCTTGATGTCGGGAAAAGCGAGGAACTGGAGCACTTGGTCCTCGGGGCGCCAGACTCCGCGAAGCTCATACTGAGCCCAGCTTCCACTCGCCGAGCCGACGATCTCGCCGTCGCCGGAACGCTCGCACGGCCAGCCGCGTGCCTCGAAATATTGTTCGAGGACCTCGATCGGAGCGCCGTCCTCGCGCTCGTCGGTAATTTCGGATTCGCTCAGGATTTCGGTCCCTTTCGCTTCGGGGCCGCCTTCGGCTTGTCCGCCGTCCCACCGAGCTTCACTTCGACGGCGGCCATCCGCACCTTGAGCGCGTCATTTTCATCGCGGGCCTTGGCCGCCATAGCCTTCACCGCCTCGAACTCGTCGCGCGAGACGAAATCCATGCCGCCCATCCACTCGCGCATCTTTTCGCGCGCGGACGATTCGGCTTCGCGACCCATTCCGGCCATGGTTCCGGCAAAGCCGTTCACCATTTTCACGAAATCGTCGAACATCCGGTTTTCCGACTGCATCATTTCACCCCTTTCGGCGCGGAAATAGGGTCTTCCCGGATGTTTCGCCACCCTGACGTCCGGACCTGTCCTGCAACTGCCTCAATTGTCCCCAGATTTTTCGGCGCCGAGAAGAAACTCGATATTGCCTTCCGGTCCAGTGATCGGGCTTTCGGTGATCCCGATGACGCGCCAGCCCCGTGAAGCGACCCACTCCGCCGCGGTGGCGCAGACCCGCTCGTGAACGGCGGAATCCCGCACGACCCCGCCCTTGCCGACCTCTCCGCGGCCCGCTTCGAACTGCGGCTTGACCAGGGCCACCAGCCCGGCGCCAGCTCGCGCGAGTTTCAATGGCGATTCCAACACCTTGGACAGCGAAATGAAGCTCGCGTCGCAAGTCACGATATCGACCGGCTCGGGGATTTGCTCGCCGGTCAGGTAGCGGGCGTTGGTCTGTTCCAGCACCACCACGCGCGGGTCCTGGCGAAGCTTCCACGCGAGCTGGTTGGTGCCGACATCGACGGCGTAAACCTTCGCCGCGCCACGGGTCAGCAGCACATCGGTAAACCCGCCGGTCGAGCTGCCAACGTCCAGCGCGACGGCGCCGGTGACGTCAAATCCGAAGTGATCGAGCCCATGCGCAAGCTTGATCCCGCCGCGGGAGACCCAAGGATGGTCCTTCCCCCGCACCTCCAGCGGCGCATCCTCAGCGAGCATGTCCCCCGCCTTCGACAGCTTTTTCTCTCCGGAGAACACCGCGCCGGCCATGATCAACGCCTGCGCCTTCGTCCGGCTCTCGGCGAGCCCGCGGCTCACCAGCAGCTGGTCAGCCCTGACCTTGATCAGGCGCGAACCTCCTCGACCCCGGCGCTGTTGCTGCGCAGCGCCTTGAGCACCGTGTCGACGATTTGCGGGGCGTTGAGGCCGGCTTGGTCATACTGCTTTTCGGGCTTGTCCTGGTCGATGAAGCGGTCGGGCAGCCGCATCGTCCGGATCTTGAGACCTGCGTCCATCAGCCCCTCGTCGCTCGCCAGCGTCAGTATGCGGGCGCCGAGGCCGCCGATCGATGCCTCCTCGATCGTCACCGCGACTTCGTGCGTAGTCAAAAGCTTGCGGATCAGCGCCTCATCGAGCGGCTTGGCGAAACGCAGGTCGGCGACCGTGGTCGACAGGCCTTTCGCCTCGAGCTGGTCGGCAGCCTTCTCCGCCTCCTCCAGCCGTGTTCCGAGCGACAGGATCGCGACCTTGCTGCCCTGCCGAACGATTCGGCCCTTGCCGATCTCCAGCGCCCGAGGCGGATTGGGCAACTCCACTCCCCTGCCTTCGCCGCGCGGGTAGCGGACTGCGATCGGCCCGCTGTCGTGCACCGCCATGGTGTGGATCATGTTGACCAGCTCGGCCTCGTCGGCGGCGGCCATGACAACGAAATTCGGCAAGGTGCACAGATAAGCGAGATCGAACGAGCCGGCGTGAGTAGCTCCGTCCGCTCCGACCAACCCCGCCCGGTCCATCGCGAAGCGCACCGGCAAATTCTGGATCGCGACGTCGTGGACGACCTGGTCGTAGGCACGCTGTAGGAAGGTCGAATAGATTGCGCAGAACGGCCGATATCCCTGCGCCGCCAGCCCGGCGGCGAAGGTCACGGCATGCTGCTCGGCGATGCCGACGTCGAAGGTCCGCTCGGGAAACGCCTCCTGGACTTTGTCCAGGCCGGTTCCCGACGGCATCGCCGCGGTGATTGCGACGACCTTCTCGTCGCGTTTCATCTCGCCGAGAATGGCGCTGGCGAACACGGACGTATAGCTCGGCGGCCCACCCGCCGACTTTGCCTGCTTGCCCGAGACGACATCGAACTTGACGACGCCATGATATTTGTCGGCTGCGTTCTCCGCCGGCGCGTAACCCTTGCCCTTGTTGGTGACGACGTGGACCAGCATCGGCCCTTCCTCGGCATCGCGCACGTTTTCCAGCACTTCGACGAGGGCGTTGACGTCATGACCGTCGACCGGCCCGACATAATAAAAGCCGAGCTCGTCGAACAAAGTGCCGCCGGTGAACAGGCCGCGCGCATATTGCTCCATCCGGTGCGCCGCGACGTGAAGCGGCTCGGGCATCGCCCGCGCGAACTTCTGCGCCAGCCTTCGCGGGGCGAGATATTTGCCCGAGCTGACCAGCCGGGCGAGCGCATTGCGCAGGCTCCCGACCGGCGGGGCAATCGACATGTCGTTGTCGTTGAGGATGACGACCAGCCGGTTGCCCGCGGCCGCTGCGTTATTCATCGCCTCGTACGCCATTCCGGCGCTCATCGCGCCGTCGCCGATCACGGCGATACCGTGATGCGGATCGCCGGACAGCTTGTTGGCGATCGCGAAACCCAGGGCCGCCGAGATCGAGGTCGAGCTGTGGGCGGCGCCGAACGGGTCGTATTCGCTCTCGCTTCGCCTGGTGAAGCCGCTGAGACCCCCGCCCTGCCTGAGGGTCCTGATGCGATCCCGGCGGCCGGTGACGATCTTGTGCGGATAGGCCTGGTGGCCGACGTCCCAGATCAATTTGTCGTTGGGCGTGTCGAACACAAAATGGAGCGCGACAGTCAGCTCGACCACGCCGAGGCCGGCGCCGAGATGACCCCCGGTGACCGAGACGGCGGAGATGGTTTCCTGCCGAAGCTCCTCGGCAAGCTGGGCGAGCTGGGCCTTGTCCAGCTTGCGGATGTCTTCCGGCAGCTTGACCTGGTCCAGGAGTGGCGTGTTCGGGCGATCCGACATGGTGCGCGGCCTTATCCCCAAGGAGCGGCCATGTCACGAAGGTGGCGGCGCCGAGTTGACGATTTCAGCGAATGCTCAGGATTCGCTCGGCTATTTCGAGTCGGAGCAATCCTCGCAGGTGCCGCGCACCTCGATGACCGGGCGCCGCGCGGCAAAGCCCGCGCTCGCCGCCGCATCGCGGATTTCACCCGATAATTTATCGTCGTCGATGTGCACCGCCTGCCCGCACGTGTCGCAGATCAGGAAGATGCAGTCGTGAAGGCAATCGGGATGCTGGTTGGCGACATAGGCGTTCGCGCTTTCGACGCGCCGGGCGAGATTGGCTCCGACGAACAGGTCGAGGATGCGGTAAACGCTGTTGGCGGCGACTCGGCGGTCCTGGGCTTTCGAAACGGCTTCGGCGATATCGTAGGCGCTCGCCGGGCGATCGAACGACGCGAGCGCATCGAACACCGACGCGCGCATGTCGGTCCACTGCTCGCCCTTCGCCTGCAAATGCTCGCGCGCCGCAGACCGCAGCGATGCGCCTTGATGAATCTTATGGTTGTGAGATTTCATCTCGTGCTCGAAATAGGCCCCGGCTCGCTCCGCGGCAAGTTCAGTCGGCGGCAAGGAAGTTGAGCCTGTGGCCAAGCGCGAGGATGCTCACGCCCATCACCGTATAGACGGGCTCGACACCGCCTTCATGGAGCGTCAGCGCTCCGGCCATGACTCCGAGCCCCAGTGCTCCGATCGCGGTTGGGAGCACGAACCCATGTTCGAACGCTCCGCGGCCGAGAGCGATCGCTCCGAGTATCATCGCCAGGGTGAGGCCGACTTCGTGGAAGATCGGCTGGCCGAGAAATCCGCCGATCGATGCGAGGAAGCCGAGAAGCACGGCCGTGGCGAGGCAATGGACGAGACAGAGGCCCGACAGCGCCATGGCGATGCGGTCGAGCCGTCCGGGTTTTGCGAGGATCGCGGGCATTGCCCGGCCATATAGGCCGATGTCGGTCAGGATACAACATCACATTGGGCCGGAAAGCACTCTTGCCGCCCATCGCCCTGGGCGGGCATAGGGCTCCGCAATGAACGCTCCCCTCCCCGCCCGAACCGGCGACCGAACGCGTCCGCTGGGCCTTGCAAACCTGCTGTTCGTCGTCGCCGTGATGGTGTTCGCGATGGTGGTCATCGGCGGAATCACCAGGCTCACCGAAAGCGGGCTGTCGATTACCGAGTGGAACGTCGTCTCGGGCACGATCCCGCCGCTCAGCCATTCCGACTGGATCCACGAGTTCCGCCTTTACCAGCTAACTCCGCAATATCAGCAGGTCGCGGGGCCGGCGGGCATGGACCTGGCCGGGTTCAAGTTCATCTTCTTCTGGGAATGGGCCCATCGCTTCCTTGGCCGGATCATCGGGCTGGTCTTCTTCGTCGGCGCCCTCTGGTTTGCCGCAAAGCGGGCGATCCCGAAGGGCTTCGCCTGGCGGCTGGTCGCGCTGTTCATCCTCGGCGGGCTTCAGGGCACCGTCGGCTGGGTGATGGTCATGTCGGGGCTGGAAGGCCGGACCGAGGTCAGCCCCTACCGCCTGTCCGCCCATTTGCTTTTCGCCCTCTTCCTGATGGGCGCGCTGATCTGGACCGCGCTGGACCTCCGAGCGATCGGCAAGGGCCGCGGCGCTCGCCCCGCCCGGTTGACTGGCGCGTCGGTCGCGACTCTGGCGGTCGTCTTCGTCCAGCTGTTGCTGGGCGCCTGGGTGGCAGGATTCCGCGCCGGCTATGTCTCCAACACCTGGCCGCTGATGGGCGACCGCTTCTTCCCGGCGGGCGTCGACTGGTCGCACGGCGCCGGCTACGCGTTCACCCACGACCTGTTCCTGCTTCACTGGATGCATCGCTGGTGGGCATGGGCAGTCGTCGCCGCGCTCGTGATCTTCGCCCGGATGGTCCGGCGCGCGGGTTCGCGTTCCGCCTCGATCGCGATCCACACGGCGTTCGGAACCCAGATCATCCTCGGGATCGCGACGGTGATGACGGGAATCGACCTCCCGGTCGCGGTTCTTCATCAGGCGGTCGGGGCCCTGGTGCTCGCATCGACCGTTTGGGGGGCGCACGTCGTGGGAGAGGCTGAGCGGTGACGATCGTCTCCGTCTATGCCGTCTTCGCCAATGCCGCTGAGGCGGAGCGGATCGGCCGAACGGTGGTCGAGGAAAAGCTCGCCGCCTGCATCAACATCCTCGGCTCCTGCCGCTCGATCTATCGCTGGAAGGGCAGAATCGAGACCGCCGACGAAGTTCCGGCCATCCTCAAGACTCACAGCTGGCAGGCCGATGAGCTGATCGAGCGGATTGCCGCCCTTCACAGCTACGACACCCCCTGCATCGCCGTCTGGCCGATCGACAAATTGCTCCGCCGCTACGCCGACGGGGTCGAAGATACGGTGTTAAGCGAGCGCTAGAGCTTCGCCTTCGGCCGGTGCTTGAGGTCGCGCCTGGCGGCGATCATGCCGGGAATGAGCGGCAGCCACAAAGTGAAGCCGCGGAACAGGAGGGTCGCCGAAAGCGCCGCCTCGAACGGCACTCCGCCGAGGCGCAGCGTCGCGATCGACACTGCCTCGAACGAGCCCAGGCCCATCGGAATCGGGCCGAGGGTGACGATGATTGACGCCATGATGAAGGCAATGAAAGCGCCCGCGAACGGCACGTCTATGCCGAGCGCATAGAGGCAGAATTGCATCGTCAGCCCGTCGAGAGCGAAGGTTATGCCGTTGAGGATGGTAAGCTCGGTGATCAGCTCGCCGCTTCGGACCAGCTTCGCCGGCGCCTCGCCGATCATGTCGAAGAGTTCGCGGACCGGCCCGACTTTTCGGAGCCACTTCGGAATTGCGCGCTGGCCCTTCTTTTGAAGCCACAAAGCGAGCGAGGGAATTCCGCCGGCCACGGCGAGGAACACGACAATCAGCCCGACCATCGCCCAGCTGTCCTCGCTCATCAGCCACAGGAGGAAGAGCACGCCGAGCGCAGCGATCGAGTAAGAGGCGTAATAGCTGATGATGGTCAGGATCACGGCCGCGACCGCGATCTTGCGCGATGCGCCGAGAGCGCCAAGCCGGTCGACGACGACGACATTCCCGCTCATCCCCGCGGTCGGCACCATCTGGTCAGCGAAATGCTTGGTAAGAGTCAGGGGCAGCAGCCTGGCGAACGAGGTCTCGCACTCGCAAGCGCGAAGCACGACGAGCCATTCGGCTGCGAGGGCGGCATAAGTGAGCAACTGCGCTCCGAAGGCCGCGAGCAGCCACAGCGGCTTGGAATGCGCGACAAGCGTGGCGAATTTCTTGACGTCGCCCCAGTGGAAGGCGGCGAACACGACCGCCGCGAATAAAAGCAGGCCCAACAGCCACGTTCGCCAATTGGCTAGCGCCGTGCCGGGCAGGCCCCCCGAATCGGGGCTGTCGGTCGCGGCAGCATGGTTCGCCATCTGCGGGGCAACGCCGATTCAGCCGTCGCGGTGCCGCGGCTGCGGCAACTTTTCTGAAGGCCGCGCCTGTCGAGCTGCGGGCAATTCGGCTGCGACTCCTCGACCGCCGCCACTATGCTTTTGAAACAAAGGCAAGGTTCCTGCGCCGGGTGCACGACAAGAAGCTTCCCGTCGCTTCGGAAGTCTGGAACGGCAACCGGCGGGCCGCGAAGATCGACGGTGCTTCTGCCGATCGATCAGGTGCGGTCGATCGGCGCCCGCGATTGAACGGACGCGGAAGGATTCGCCCCTGGCGCCGCGCCGCAATTCCCGCTGATATTGCTCACCACCTTCGGCGGCTTGCCTTCGCCCTGAGAGGTGATCTGGGTACTGCGCCTGCAGGTTGCGCTCCCGTTGCTCACGGAAATGACGCTGACGCTGTTCGCCCCGGCCGGCATGTTACCATAGGACACAACGTTGACCGGCGCGACGGCGCTGCCGACGCCGCGCCGAGTCATCTGCTGGACCTGATTCATCATCGCCGCCTGCTCGGCATTCATCCGCTGGATGATCCTTCCGAAATCGGGCAACGCCATTGGCGCCCATCCGACCGAATATGGTGCGAACAGGCCCGGCGCGATCGTTACCTTGGGAGCGACATCGCCATAATATTCGATGTGTGCGGTACCGCCTCCGGGGAGGGCTACGTCCATCCTGTGCCTGTCCGCGCTTGCGGCCATGGCGGTGCCGGCGATCGCGGCTGCGGCGACACCGGCGAATGCGAGCTTCACGAGCGTGCGCATCGATACTTCTCCTGCATTCCCAATGAGGTCGATACAGCTATAAAATGAACCTGAACGCCAGCTTTCTGCGGGTCTTTGGAGCCCCTATGGGAAGCGCTTGAACAGGGAAAATTGATGAAACGCAGGACTTTTGTCGGCGGATTGCTCGGATCCGCGGCTTTCGCGATTGCGCCGCGTCCGCTGTTGGGGGCGGTTTCCAGCTCCGGCGCCTTGGCGGAATTGCGCCGACGCGTCGGTGCGCGGCTGATCCCGGTCAACTCGCCGCTCGTTGCCGCCGCTCGCTCTGGCGGCGTCGGAGCCGACGCGCTCTTCAAGGCTCTGAAGAATCCTTATTACCTGGGTGACGAGCCGTCGCTGACCCAGACGCTCGGCTGGACGGACGCCTGGACGTCGCAGCCCAGCCAGATGGTCGTTGCCGCCGAGAGCGCAAGCGACGTCGCCGCGGCGATCGACGTAGCTCGCAAGCACAAGCTCCGGCTTGTCGTCAAAGGCGGTGGTCACAGCTATTTCGGCAATTCGAATGCCGCGGATTCCCTGCTCGTGTGGACCCGGCGGATGGACTCGGTCGAGCTGCACGATTCCTTCATTCCGGCGGGCTCCCCGGCCGGAACCGCCGGCGAGGCCGCCGTGACGATCGGGGCCGGCGCGATCTGGGGCCACGTCTACGACGCCGTCGCTGTGAAAGCCGGGCGCTATGTCCAGGGCGGCGGCTGCCTGACCGTGGGCGTGGCGGGATTCACTCAGGGTGGCGGCTTCGGAAGCTGGTCGAAACAGTTCGGGACCGGCGCCAGCAATCTCCTTCAAGCCGAAGTGGTGACCGCCGACGGGCGAATCCGGACCGTCAACGCCCATCGCGATCCGGATCTGTTCTTCGCTCTTCGCGGCGGAGGCGGCGGGACGTTCGGCGTGGTTACGCGGCTCACCGCCCGAACTCACCCACTTCCCTCCACGCTTGGCGCTGTGCTCTTCTCGCTTCAGGCCAATACGGAAACCGCGTGGCGGGCGCTGGTCGAGCGAATCATCGGCTTTTATGCAAGCGATCTGTTCAATCCACGCTGGGGCGAGCAACTCCGCTTCTCGCCCGGGCGTCATTTGGACATTACGATGCTCTGCCACGGGCTCGACCAGGCGCAGATCGAGGCGGTCTGGCGGCCGTTCACCGACTGGGCGCGCGCGCACCCCGCCGACTACAGCTTCACGTCAACGCCGGCGTTCTTCGTCCTCGCGGTGCCCGGCCGCAGCTTCTGGGATCCTACCTTCCTGCGTTCGATTCCCGGGTTGGTGCTGCAGGATAATCGGCCCGGAGCGTCGTCGGACAATGTCTTCTGGGCGGGCAACCTCGATGAGACCGCACAGGTGCTGCACGCTTACCAGTCGGCGTGGATTCCGGCAGACCTGCTCAAGCTGGAGCGGCAGGCCTCGCTCGTCGACGGGTTGATCGCCGCTTCGAATCAATGGTCGGTGACGCTGCATACGAACAAGGGCCTTGCCGGCGGGTCGCGCGAAGCCCTTGCGGCTGCGGCCGAGACGGCAATGAACCCGCAAGTCCTCGAGGCGTTCGCGCTGCTGATCTGCGCCGCCGAAGGCCCCGCCGCGTGGCCGGGAATTCCCGGGCACGAACCCGACGTTGCCCAAGGCCGGAAGCACGCGGCCGCAGTGACTCGGGCCATGGCGCCGATCCGCTCGCTAGTACCGAATGCCGGCGCGTACATGTCGGAGGCCGACTATTTCCAGCGCGACTGGCAGCATGCTTACTGGGGCGATCACTACCCCCGCCTCCGACAGATCAAGCGCAAGTATGATCCCGGAAACCTGTTCCACGGACACCAGACAGTCGGTTCCATTTAGTTCGGGTATTATTTTACCCGTCAGGAAAACACCGCATTTGCTTGACTTTCCGGTACCCGGACGCAAATAGCCCAGCAGCGGCGGCGCGGCCAAGCGTCGCCTTTCGCATTTCAACGAAAGGATCAACGCCATGAAGGCGCTGATGAAGACGACCAAGTCGGTGAAGCCGGCCGAGGTCGAGAAGAAATGGCATGTGATCGATGCCGACGGCCTGGTAGTCGGCCGCGTCGCATCGATCATCGCCAACATCCTTCGCGGCAAGCACAAGCCGAGCTACACGCCGCACGTCGACTGCGGCGACCATGTCGTCGTCATCAACGCCGACAAGGTGAAGTTCACCGGCCGCAAGCTCGAGCAGAAGATCTACTACAAGCACACGGGCTATCCCGGCGGCTTGAAGGAGACGACCGCAGGCAAGGTGCTCGAGGGCCGCTTCCCCGAGCGAGTGCTCGAAAAGGCGGTCGAGCGGATGATCCCGCGCGGACCGCTGGGCCGCGACCAGATGCGCGCCCTTCACCTCTACAACGGCACCGAGCATCCCCATGCCGGGCAGGACCCGCAACTCCTCGACGTCGCGTCGATGAACCGCAAGAACAAGGTGGGCGCATAACATGGCCGACAAGAAGTCCCTTTCCGATCTCGGCGAGTTGACCAACCCGACGCCCGAGGCTCCGGCCGTTCCGGACGCTGCTGCCAATGCTCCCGCCGTCGAGGCTCCCGCCGAGGCGGGCGCGCCTGGCGAGGACCAGGGTGTCTCGACCCAGGGTTCGCAAATTCAAGCCGTGTTGCGTGAACAGCAGCTCGACAAGCACGGGCGCGCCTATGCCACCGGCCGACGCAAGGATGCCGTGGCGCGCGTCTGGCTGAAGCCGGGCTCGGGCAAGATCGTCGTCAATGGCCGCGAGCAGGAAGTCTATTTCGCCCGTCCGACGCTGCGCCTGATCATCAACCAGGTGTTCGACGTCACCGACCGCCGCGGCCAGTACGACGTCGAAGCTACCGTCAAGGGCGGCGGCCTGTCAGGCCAGGCGGGTGCTGTCCGTCACGGCATCTCGACCGCCTTGACCCGCTACGAACCGGCGTTGCGTACGACGGTGAAGCGGGAAGGCTTCCTGACCCGCGACCCGCGCGTCGTCGAGCGCAAGAAGTACGGCCGCGCCAAGGCCCGCAAGAGCTTCCAGTTCTCGAAGCGGTAAGCCAAAGCTTCCGGGCATAAGAGGGACCACCAAGGCGGGCCTGACCGCGCCTTCATGCCTGTTGTGAGGGGCGAAGGATCGGGAATCGTACTGACTCGGCGACTTGGGCCGAATGGGGTTGACGCGTCCCGGTTTCGGGAACGCTCAATAATGCGGCTTGGTCTGTGCCTTGTACGCTTCGGGTTGAGAATTTCAGGGCGACATCTTGTGGCGAAGCCCGTAGGCTGTCTGCCACCATGGCACTTGCAAGCGTCGGTCCCCACAGCTCCGCAAGACGGATGAGATTGACGATCCATGCTCAACCCGACTGAAAATATTCACGATGCGCAAATGCTGGCGCAAGCGATCGTGAACACGCTTCCTGAGCCATTCCTCGTACTCGACGACAAGTTTCACGTCCTGACGGCCAGTCGCTCATTCTACGAGACTTTCAAGGTCGATCCCGATCAAACGCATGGTTGCCCACTTTATGCTTTGGGTGACGGTCAATGGGATATTCCGGCACTCCGGGTTCTGCTCGAAACGATCATCCCCGAGAAAACGTCCATGGATGGCTTTGAGGTCGAGCACGATTTTCCGGGTGTCGGCCGAAAGACGATGCTCCTGAACGCGCGAAAAGTGCTTTACGAAGACAGCCCGAAGGCGACCATCCTATTGGCTTTCAGCGACATCACCGCCCGGCGCGTGATTGAACATGAAAAGCAGGATCTGTTGGAACGCACCGAAGAGCTGCTCCGGCAAAAGCAGGTCCTGCTGCAGGAAATGGAGCATCGCGTCGCCAACAGCCTTTCAATCATTGCCGCTATATTGCTCCTAAAGGCGGGGGCGGTCACCTCCGAAGAAACGCGCCAGCATTTGCGAGAGGCGCATCAGCGGGTCATGTCGGTGGCCGAGGTGCAACTCCACCTTAGTGCATCCAATGGAATCGAGCGGATCGAGGTCGGGACCTACCTGACCAAGCTCTGCGGAGCGCTGGCTTCGTCAATGATTGGGGAACAACATCCGATCACCGTCACGGTCAGCTGCGACGAGGGAACGGTCGATTCGGCTAAAGCGGTCAGCCTGGGACTTATGGTCACGGAACTCGTCATCAACGCTATTAAATATGCTTTCCCGACGGGCAAGCCCGGCGCGCAAATCCTCGTGACTTATGAAGTCAATGAATTGGATTGGAAACTGATGGTCTCGGACAACGGGGTCGGTAAGATTCCGGGAATGAATGCGCTGGTGCCGCCGGGGTTGGGGACGACAATCGTCAAAGCGCTGGCCAAGCAACTTGATGCCCGCATGGAATCGGACGGCGGCGATTCAGGCTTGAGGGTGACCATCACGCACGCATCGCTCCCGTCGCATTGAGGCCGCGCTGCGTGCGGCAACCAACCGGCAACTCGACTGTGTCCTGAAGATCGAGCCCTGAGATCAGGGGCCATACAGCTTGATGCTTCGTTCCACCATGGCATCGATATCTTCGTCTTTTGCAGCCGCGTCTTCGCTCCGCCTTTGAGCATCCTTCTCGATCCGTTCGCTCCGCTGCTCTTCCGTTGCCTGGTTTCGCTTCTTTCGCATCGTGCCTCCGCAAGAGATGTTCGTGTTGCGATCACCGTTAGGCGCATCTGAGGCGAATGTCCGCTTTCCACCGAAAGACTCTTCCCCTGCTCCGGTGGAAGATGATTCAACGCAGGTGGACGTCGCTCCGCGGGACGCATCGTGAGACTCGAAAATACGCGCGGCCGTTTTCGGTTTTCACTGCCCAGACAGAGTGCGAGCGAAGAAATCAGCCGTCCTCGTGTCCGCTGCGAGCCAGGAATCCCATCTGAGGAAGCCGTGAATCTCGTTGGGGATCACGAACTGCTCGAATGGAGCGTGCCGGTCCTCGAGCCGCCGGGCGAGGTCGATCGTCTGCCCGAAGTTCACGTTGCGATCGTCGTCGCCCTGAATCAGCAGCACGGGTGACCTCCAGCCGTCCATCGTCGCGATCGGCGAGCTCTCGAAGGCGACCTTCATCGCCTCATCCTTGTCTCCCTGCTCGTACCGCTTCGGCCGGTTCTCCATCTCCATGGCGAGGAATCGCGACCAGTCGTGCACGCCGTGGAGGTCGACTCCCGACTCGAAGATGTCAGAGTTGCGGGCGAGCCCCATCGCGGTGAGATAGCCGCCGTACGACCCGCCCCAGATACCGATCTTGCCGGGGTCGACGCTTGGCAGCGCCTGCAAGTACTTCGCTCCGGCGACGACGTCCTGATATTCGGCGGCGCCCGCCGGCCCTGCATGGTCGGGATGATGGAAAGCGTGGCCGTAGCCGATCCCGAGCCGGTAATTGACCGACAGCACGACATAGCCATGGTTGGCGAGATACTGATTCACGGCATAGCTGTTGCTGTAATAGTCCATGTAGTGCCAGCCAAGCAGCATCTGCCTCGGCGGTCCGCCATGGACGAAGATCACGCCCGGCCTCTTCGCTCCGCTGCCGTTGTCGAACAGCTGGCCGTGAATGGTCCAGCCGTCGGCCGATTTGAACGTGACGGCGCGCGGGACGATCAGCTCGGCCTCGGGAAACTCCGTCGGAATGCTATCGGGCTTGAGATCGCGCCGCCCGGTTCCGTCGAGGGCGATTGCGGAAATGGATGGCGGCGCCTTGGCTCCGGCGCTGACAAAGGCGACCTGCGTCGGACTCGCCGCCACCGGCGACCATTCAAGGGTCGTCCCGCCGGTAAGAGCGACCGGCGATGCCGAATCCACCGGAACGCGGAACAGATGGCGCCGGTCGTGGTCGTCCGGGGTCGTCCCGGTGTTCGCGTCGAAGATCACCGATTTGCGGTCGCGGCTCATCGCAACGTGCTCGACCATGTAATCGCCAGGGGTGAGCAGCATCGGCTCCCCGCCGGACGCGGGAATCGAATAGAGGTGCGGCCAATTGTCGAGATCGGCCAGAAACACGAGCCGGTCGCCCGCCGCCCAGTGAAGGTTCACCTGGCCCGCGGTCTCGGGAAACGAGCCGAGCAATGTGTCCGGGCTCTGCCAGACGCGGCCCGCGTGGCCGCTCACCACATCGGCGACCCAGATCGAGAAGGGCTCCGGCGTCTGCTTGAGCAGCGGCTTGGGCGCCCCGCCCCTTCCCTGCAGCCGGGCAAAGGCGATCCGCGTTCCGTCCGGCGACCAGGCCGGATAGCCGTCAAAGTCCGTCGACGGGGAGAGATAGGTCAGCTTCGCCGACTTGAGATCGTAAATGCCGATGAAGCTGTGATCGCCGTCGCGGTCGGACACGAACGCGAGCTTCGAACCGTCGGGCGACCAGGTCAGCATGCTGTCCTCTCCGCGGTCGAAGAACAGGCGTTTGGGCTTTCCCTTGCCGGTGAGCTGCGCGGTCCAGACCTGCTTGTCCCTCACATAGGCAAGCTGGCCTCGCGAAGAGATGGCCGGCGCGTCGCCTTCCGTCACCTTGGCCGGGGCGCCTCCGCCGAGCCGAGCTGCCCAGATCGTGACCTTGGGCTCATCCGGAGACGATGCCGGATCGGGCTCCGTCTTCGAATCCCAGTTCGCGTCGTGATCGCCGCCGCGGACATAGACGAGATGCTTGCCGTCGGGAGAGAAAGTGAGCTGCGTCAGCTCCTGCCCGTCGTCGGCGGTGTACTGAGTGACCTGGCGCGGCTTGAATGCCGGGCCGTCCGCCACCCACACGTTGCGAACACCCTTGAGCACGCGGACGAAAGCGATGGAGTCGCCCCGGTCCGCCGCCTCGAGCTCCGGCACGAAGGGATAGGCGATCACCTGTTCCATGGTGAAGGTGCCCGCGGTTGGAGGCGCCTGGGCGAGTAGCGGCGATGCCGACAACGCGGTGCAGGCAAGGAATGCTCCGCCCGCTCCCCCAATGATGAACCGCCTGCGATTCTGCGTGCCTGCGCCTGTGCTCACAATCTGCCCCCTCGCCTTTCGCTCGACGCATGTGTGTCCGATGAAGATGCTGTCCGCAATGGGTGGAGAGCGGACATTTGCCGCGTGCTCCCGGGAGAGATAGAATAAGCCGTCTGGGGGCTTCGATGCGATTACTCATCTCTGGCTTGGTGCTGATTGGGTCGCCGGCACTCGCAATTGCTGCGGCAATTCCCGTCCGAACTCCAATCGGCAGCTTTCCCATCGCTCCGGCGAAGCCAGTCACGCACGTCGAGCTGACTCGCGTCGACTTCTTGCCGGGCCAGGAGATGCCGGAGCACATGCACCCGGTTCCCGTTATCTGCTTTGTGACCAAAGGAAGCTTCTTGGTGAGCATCGGTGCGTCGCCAGTTCGCCGCGTAGGGGTTGGCGAGACCACGCTCGAGCCGGCCGGAACTGTCGTTCACTATTTTCGCAATGCGTCGTCGAAAAAGCCTGCGCAGCTCAATTGCGCATCCATGGCTGGTCCCGACGACAAAGTGCTCAGCGTAATGCTGGACGAGCCCACCAAGTGAGCACCAAACGACGCAATGGGTCGAAAGCAGAGAATCGCGCCGAGGGGGAGCAGCCGCACGCCTTGCCGAACGCCCTCGCCCCTCCAGCGGAAAACGCTTTCCTACTCGCCCCGACCTATGGTCCATTCAGCCGATCGACCAGCTTCCGGGGATCAGCCCAATGCCGTGCAGCGACCAGCGCTTTAAAGTCACGAAAATGGCCGCTCATCGCGTGACTTTAGAGACGCTAAGAACGTTGTTCGCCTTGCTGATGGCCGTTCTGGTTGCCTCCCCCGCCGCTGCCGAGACCTACCTGCTCCACCCCGCGCAGGTGTTCGACGGCGTCAACCCGCAGCCGCATCCGGGCTGGTCGGTGCTGGTCGAAGGCGACAAGATCGCCGCGGTGGGTCCGGACATTGCCGCGCCGGCGGGAGCGAAAGTGATCGAGCTTCCCGGAACGACGCTGATGCCGGGGATGATCGAGGGCCACTCGCACCTGTTTCTTCACCCGTACAACGAGACTTTGTGGGACGACCAGGTGCTGCACGAGCCGCTGGCTCTGAGGACGGCGCGCGCCGTGGTTCATGCCGAGAAGACGCTCGACGCCGGCTTCACCACCGAGCGCGACCTCGGGACCGAAGGTGCCGGCTATGCCGATGTCGGGCTCAAGCAGGCGATCGATGAAGGGATTGTGCCCGGCCCTCGCCTGCTGGTCGCGACCAAGGCCAACGTCGCGCGCGGCGCCTACGGGCCGAAGGGGTTCGAGCCAGGCGTGAAGATCCCGCAAGGCGCCGAAGAGATCAGCGGGGCTGACGAAATGACCAGGGCGGCGCGCGACCAGATCGCGGCCGGAGCCGACATCATCAAGATGTACGCCGACTACCATTACTTGCCGCACGAACCGAGCCGGCCCACCATGACCGAGGCCGAAATGGCGGCGGGCGTCGCGGTCGCCCACGACGCCGGTCGGCTTGCCGCGGCCCACGCGACGACGGCCGAAGGGATGCGCCGGGCGATCCTTGCCGGGGTCGACACGGTCGAGCACGGCTACAGCGGGACTGCCGAGATCTTCAAGATGATGGCCGAGCGCGGGACCGCGCTGTGCCCCACCATCGCAGCGTCTGAAGCCTATGCCCGCTATTTCCAGCACTGGAACGGGCAGGAGCCGGCCCCGGAATCGGTCCAGCAGAACCGCCGCTCGTTCCAGCTGGCGATGAAGGCGGGCGTTCCAATCTGCATGGGCGGCGACGTCGGCGTGTTCGCGCACGGCAAGAACTGGCTGGAGATGGAGGCGATGCAGCGCGCCGGAATGGCACCGGCCCAGGTGCTGATTTCGGCAACTTCCCGCAATGCCCGAATCTTCCACCTCACCGACCGCGGCGAAGTGAAACCCGGCCTCCTCGCCGACCTAGTCGCGGTCGACGGCGATCCGACGAAGGACGTGTCGGCCGTCGAGCATGTCCGCCTGGTGATGAAAGGCGGCGCGCTCGTCGTTCAACGCTAAAGGTTGACGGTGGCCATTCCGCGCTCGTGGTAGCGCTCGCCCGCCGCCGCTCCCGGCGGGAGGATCTGGTCGAGGCGCCTCAGGTCCTCGTCGCTGAGCTTCACGTCAAGCGCCCCGATATTCTCGTCGAGATACTTGATGTGCTTGGTGCCGGGGATGGGCACGATGTCGTCGCCCTGCGCGAGGACCCAGGCGAGCGCGAGCTGTGCGGTCGTGCAGCCTTTCTCGCGAGCCATCGCCTCGACCTCGCGGACCAGCGCGATGTTGCGGTGGAAATTCTCGCCGGTGAAGCGCGGATGGAAGCGGCGGAAATCGTCCTCCGGGAAATCCTCCGGCGAAGTGATCTGGCCTGTCAGGAACCCGCGGCCGAGCGGCGAATAAGCGACATAGCCGATGCCGAGCTCGCGCACCGTGGGAAGAACTCCGGCTTCGGCGTCGCGGCTCCACAGCGAAAGCTCGGTCTGGACGGCGGTGATCGGGTGAACCGCGTGGGCGCGCCGAATGGTCTCCGGAGCGGCTTCGCTCAGGCCCAGGAAGCGGACTTTCCCTTCATCGATCAGCTGCGCCATCGCTCCGACCGTCTCCTCGATCGGCACGTTCACGTCGACCCGGTGCTGGTAATAGAGATCGATCACCTCGACGCCGAGCCGCTGCAGGCTCGCGTCGCAGGCCTGCGCCACATATTGGGGATCGCCACGAACGCCCAGGAACTCGCCGCTGGGCCCGCGGACGTTGCCGAACTTGGTCGCCAGGAAAACGTCGTCGCGCCGGCCCTTGATCGCTCGGCCCACCAGCTCCTCATTCTTGAACGGGCCGTACATGTCGGCGGTGTCGAGAAAGCAGACCCCGCGGTCGAGCGCGTGATTTATGGTCGCGATCGACTCCTGCTCGTCGCCGCTTCCGTAGAATTCGCTCATGCCCATGCAGCCGAGGCCGATCGCCGAGACCTCCGGTCCGCCACTTCCGAGACGGCGTTTCTGGATTCCGAACATCGTCAGTCCTTTCGTTGCTCGCGCCCGAGCCGCTCCCGAACTTCCCTCGCCTCCAATGCCACCGAGACACGTTTGTGGCGACTCGTCTCGCCGGCGGTAATCGCCACTTGCGCACGTTTGAGCCCAAGTGCCTTCGCCAACAACTTCACGATCGCCTCGTTCGCGGCGCCGTCGACCGGCGCTTCGGCGACTCGGACCTCGAGCTCCTCACGGCCGTCGGCGCCTTCGCGCCAGTCGCCGATGCCCGGCTTTGCGGAGCGCGGCGTCACCTTGATCGCGATCTGGCCCATGGCTCGCAAAGGCCATAAGGGCGGCGCATGGCAGAGGACAAGAAGCTCGATACGAAGCTCGTCACCGGCGGTCGCCGCAAGGAATGGCGCGGCAAACTGGTCAACCCGCCGGTCGACCGGGGCTCGACGATCCTGTTCGACGACGTCGCCGAACTTCGCGCCGCCGCGCCGGGTCTCGGCCATTATTATTACGGGCTTCACGGCTGGCCGACGCAATGGGCGCTCGCCGAAGCGCTGACCGAGCTGGAGCCAGGAGCCGCAGGAACTGCTTTGGCGGAGACCGGACTGGCGGCGGTGACGGCGGCACTGACGGCCGTGCTCGAAAGCGGCGACGAGCTGCTGATGGTCGACAGCGTTTACGGGCCGACGCGCCGCTTCTGCGACGTCGTCCTCGCCCGGTTCGGCATTTCGACTCGCTATTACGATCCGCTGGCGAGCGCCGAAAACCTGGAGGCGATGCTCGGCGACAACACACGCGCAATCTTTATGGAAAGCCCGGGCTCGCTAACGTTCGAAGTGCAGGACGTGCCCGCAATATGCGCGATGGCTCGGAGCCGCGGGATCGCCACCCTGCTCGACAATACCTGGGCGACCCCCCTGCTCTTTCCCGCGATGTCGCACGGTGTCGACATCAGCATCCAGGCGCTGAGCAAATATGTCGGCGGCCATTCCGACCTCCTGCTCGGCTCGGTCACCGCCAACGCCGAATACTACGACCGGGTGCAGCGCTCGGTCTGGGATTTCGGCCATGCCGCCGCACCGGACGATTCATGGCTGGCGGCGCGGGGGCTGAGGACGCTGTCGGTGCGCTTGAAGCGCCACGAGGAGAATGCGCTGAGCGTCGCGCGCTGGCTGGCCGATCAGCCGAAGGTCGCCCGGCTTCTTCACCCCGCGTTCGAAAGCTGTCCCGGTCATCAATATTGGAAGCGCGATTTCAGGGGCTCGGCCGGCCTCTTCTCGTTCGCTCTGAACGGCGGCGATTCGGCGGCGGGCGACCGGCTGATCGACGGTCTCGAGCTGTTCGGGATCGGCTATAGCTGGGGCGGGTTCGAGAGCCTCGCCACGCCGGTCGAACCGACCCGCACCGCGACCGCTCCCGATTGGGGCGGCCCGCTGGTTCGCCTGCAGATCGGCCTGGAGGACCCGGACGATTTGATCGCCGATCTTGCGGCGGCGCTTCGCGACTATCCCTCGACCTAGTCCAGCACCAGCGGCGTGTCGTCCGCCTTGCGTGAATTGCGCATCAGCAGGAGCAGCGGCAGGACGAAAAAGCTGATCCACATCATCAGCTTGAAATCGTCGAGATAGGCGATGAACAGCGCCTGCCGGGTGATTTCCGCATTGATGAAGGCGGCGATCGAAGTCGCCTGGTTGCCGAAGGTAGCGAGCACGTTGGGATCGAGCGTCGGGATCATGCTGTCGGTGATGTGCGAGGCCATGTCGGCGTGGGCGACCTGGGTCATCCGCACCAGCTGGAAGCTGACGATCGAGATCCCCACCGATCCGCCGACGTTGCGGGCGAGGTTGAGAAGCGCCGCGCCGGTGGTCCTGTCGCGCGCCGGCAAGGTCGCGAAGGCAAGCGTCTGCAACGGAACGAAAATCAACCCCAGCCCGAGCCCCTGAACGACACCGCTGACGATCACCGGCCTCGACGGCTGGTCGATCGCGAAGCCGGTCATCATCCACAGCGAAATGCCCATGAGGACGACTCCGATGGCGACGAGTATTCGCGCATCGATCCGGTTCGTGAGGCGACCGGCGATGAGCATCGAGAGGAGTGTGCCGATGCCGCGCGGCGCCGTCAGGAAGCCCGACTGAAGCACCGAATAGCCGTAGAGGTTCTGGAGGAGCGGCGGCAGCAAGGCGAGACCGGCAAGAAGCAGTACCCCGGTGATCACCATGAACACCAGCGCGCTGGCGAAATTGCGGTCGGCGAACATCGCCCGGTCCCACAACGGGTGATCGGAGGTGATGGTGTGGACCAGGAACATCCAGAAGCCGGCGATCGCCAGCCCGGCCTCGAAGGTGATTTCCCAGCTGTCGAACCAGTCCTTCTGATTGCCGCGATCGAGGAACATCTGCATCGATGCAAGCGCGATCGCCAGCAGTGTGAAGCCGAACAGGTCGAACCGGCGCTTCTGGGTGTCGGTCTTCGGCATGAACGTGGTCATCAGGAAGAAGCAGATGACCCCGACCGGAAGGTTGACCAGGAACACCCACCGCCAATTGTAGCTGTCGGTCAGCCAGCCGCCGAGCACTGGGCCCAGGATCGGCCCGATCATGACGCCGCCGCCGAACAGGGCCATCGCCTGCCCGTGCTTTTCGCGCGGGTTGATGTCGAACAAGGTCGCCTGTGCGAGCGGGACGATGAAGGCGCCGCTGACGCCCTGGACGGCACGAAAGGCAACCATTTCTGGAAGCGACGTCGCCATCGCGCACAGGGTCGAGGCGATGGTGAACCCGACGACCGAAATCAAAAGCAGCCGCTTCCGCCCGATCCGGTCCGCTAGCCAGCCGCTCATCGGCAAGGCAATGGCCGAAGCAATGATGTAGCTGGTCAGGACCCAGTTGATCGATTCCTGCGTAGCGCCGAGGCTCGCCTGCATGTGGGGCAAGGCGACGTTGGCGATGGTCGTGTCCAGTACCTGCAGCAGCACCGCAGTCATCACGCCAACGGTGACGATCATCCGCTGGCCGGCCGGCAGCGGATGAACGGCGGTAAGGGCCGTGGCCATCGTCCCGCTCCCTAGTGGGTGTTGACCGTGACGACGGTCGAAAGGCCCGCGATCATCGGCTTCGACGTCGATCCGTCAAACACGATCCGCACCGGCACGCGCTGGGTGACCTTGACCCAGTTGCCGTTCGCGTTCTGCGCCGGAATCAGCGAGAACTCGCTTCCGGTGCCCGCACCGATGCTCTCGACATGAGCCTTGAACTTCTCGCCCGGATAGGCGTCGATCTTGACCGTCGCCGACTGGCCCGGACGCATGTCGGTCAGCTGCTTCTCCTTGAAATTGGCTTCGATCCAGGCGTTGTTGCTGTGGACGATCGACACCGCGCCGACTCCGGAGACGACCTGGGTGCCGATCTGGAGCCGGTCGGCATTGGCCACTTCACCCGCCATCGGCGCCCGGACGACAGTCCGCTCCAGATCCAGCTTCGCCTTGTCGACCGCCGCCTGCGCCTGCGCGATCGACGGCTGCTGGCCCGGCGCAATGGCGGCGTGGGCGTTGGCGGCCCGTGCCCTCGCATCGGCAAGATCGGTTTCGGCGGTCTTCACCTCGTTGAGCGCGTCGTCGTAGTCGGCGCGAGTCGTGAACCCCTGCCTGAGCAACGCCTGCTGGCGGCCGAGCGCGTTCTCCTTGATCGCAAGGTTCGCCAGCGCGCCGGTAATGTCGGCGCCGGTTCCCGCAGCCTGGGTCCTGAGCTGGCTCGTCTGGAGATTCGCGGCGGCAAGTTGCGCCTCCGCCTGCTCGACGGCGACCTTGAACGGCGCCGGGTCGATCCGGAACAGGACATCGCCCTTCTTCACATGATCGCCGTTCCGGACGCCAACCTCGATCACCGGGCCGGTGACCTGTGCGGTCACGGAAACGATGTCGGTCTTGACCTGGGCATTGTCGGTGGATTCCGAGCCGCCGCTGGCGACCCAGAGATAGACCCCGGCGATCAGCAGGAGCACCGGGACCACCAGCATCAGGATCGTGCGCGTGCGCGACTGTCTCGACTTGCGCGCCTCTCGAGCCTCCTTGGCGATCGCCGCGGCTTCTTCGGGAGTCTCGTCGGCAATCGCGGCGCGCTCGGCCGTCTCCGTCTTCATCTCGTTCATGCGCGTGCCGCCTTGTGCTCGCACGAACGCGCGACATTCGTCCGGATTGCCGCCAGTCGTTGCTGAATCACGTCCAGGTCCCTCTGTTCGATTCCGTCCATCGCTTCTTTCGCGAGTTGCTGAGCCAATTCACGCAACCGCTTCACGATCGGCGCGGCCTCGACGGTGAGTTCGAGCCGCCACGCGCGCCGGTCCGAGGGATCGGGCTTGCGTTCGACAAGTCCTGCCTCTCCGAGCCTGTCGACAATCCGGCAAAGCGTGATCGGCTCCATATCCAGCCGTTCGGCAAGGTCCACCTGCCTCAGCCCCGGCTCCCGCTTGAGACGAGCGAGCACTCGCCACTGCGGGCGAGTGACGCCAAGCACAGCCGCGCGCTGATCGAACGTGCGGCGGATCGCGCGCGCCGTCTCGTTGATCTCGAACAGGAGGTCCTCCATTGCGCAACTATATAATAAGGGTGCTTACTAAATCAACGCCCGCGGTTTCCGGAGGTTCCGGGAAGCCGGCGCAACGTCGGACCGGCTCGCCGGGTATTAATGTCCTCGCTCGGGGAGACCCTCGCGTCTCGCGGGAAGGAAGAAGCACGGATTCGACGGAACCAGCCATTTGCCGTCCGTGTTCCCCGGCGGGCCGTACCGGCAGACGAATGCGTCGTACCTCGCGCCGGCGTAGAAGCCGCATCCCACCTGCGTGGTCGTCGGCCATACGATCTGCGTATAATGCGCGACCCTCATCCAGTCCCCGTTGACGCTGACATTGGGGAAGATGCCGGGCCGGTAATCGCGCCTTTCCATGCCCCAGCTATTGAGCATCGTCTGGATTGAATTGGCGCCGTGGGCGCCGAGGCTGAGGTTTTCCCGCTCGTTTTCGCGGCCCGTTCGCGGCGCATGGGCGAGCTTGCCGGTTTCGGTCATCGCCTTCGCCCAATCGGAAGCATGAGCGGCGAGTGTCGAATTCCATTGAAGGGGCGGCGACCCGAAGTCGGCGCGAAGGCTGTTCTGATAATCGAGGATCGCATTCGAATAGAGAGTGCCTGTGAGCTTGGGCAGTTAGCCAAGCTTGTACCGTAGCGGCTCCTGCAAAAGCGGCTCCTTCGGCAGCTGCGGGAGGCTTGGAGTTTAAGGACAGCCCGGTGCCGATTGCGTCTTCGGTTGCTCGGGCAGCGGACATTTCGGGACGTCAAAGGTCGAATCGTAGATGAAGTCATCGATGTCCTCTTTCGATCATGTCGTCGATGTCGCTTTGGCTGAACCTGCCAAGCTTTCCCGCTGCTTTGGCCGCCGTGTGGATGTCGTGGACCTGGTCCGCGATGTCGCGAAGCTTGTCGATCGCCCGCTTCATCCCGTCCTTGTCGCAATGTCGGAAAGCGGCCCAGTAATTGGAGACCGCTTCGTCGGTCTGCTGTTCGAGCTCGTCGAGGATGTCATGTGGACCTCCCGCGGCTTGCGGCGTGGTCTGAGGTTGAACCGGAGGCGGCGGTGGTGGTGGCGGAGGCGGATTTGCATTCCCGCCGGGTACCTGCGCCTGCTGTTGAGGCGGCGGACAGGGCTTGCTTGCCGCGTTTTGTGCTCGCTCCAGTAGTCTTGTTGCTCTTTCCACATCCGATGCGACCTGCCCAACGCCGACTGGCAGTCCGGCCTTTTGCGCTTTCTGCGCCGTCCGGACGTTGGCGCTCGCCTGGCTCTGCAGCGTGAAATAGTCGTTCACGTTGATCGGCCGGCATGCCTTGATGTCTGCGTCGAGCTTCTTTTCCGCCGCGTCGAGTTCCGTCGAGAATCCACCTGTTGTTTGCGCGGCTGCTGGGACGCATCCCATAGCTGCGGCCATGAACAACAGAAGCATCAAGCCGTTACGAAGCCGTGCCGTCGGCATTGCGAGCCCCCCAAATGGCAGTCCCCCAGCCGCGCCGATCAGTTTACCAGATCAACGGCTGTCGCGGAATTCGGAACTAAACTTTCGCCGTGAACGGGGTGAAGTCGGTGTGCTCGTCGAAGACGTCGACGCCCTCGCTGCGCTTCAGGAACCCAACGATCGCATAGGTGACCGGGGTCAGCAGCACCTCCCAGCTCACTTTCAGGAACCACTGGGTCAAGAGTACCTGGACCACCAGGTGATTGGTCCAGCCGATCGCGCCAAAAAATGCCGCGGGATAGAAGATGAAGCTGTCGACGCCTTCGCCGACGATGGTGCTTCCGATCGTCCGGGTCCAGAGATACTTGCCCATCGTAAGGATCTTCATTTTCGCCATGACCAGGCTGTTGGCGAATTCGCCGACCCAGAATGCGGCGATGGAAGCGAAGACGATCCGCGGGACCTGGCCGAAAATCTCTTCGTAGGCCGCCTGTCCGCCCCAGTCGCGAGCGGGTGGAAGCGCGACGACGACAGTCGCCATGAACGCCATGAACAGCATCGCAGCCGTCCCCGCCCAGATGCAGCGTCGCGCCCGGGCGTAACCATAGACTTCGGTCAGCACGTCGCCGAGCAGGTAGGACAGTGGAAAGAACAGGATTCCGGCGCCGAACGGCCAGTCGCCGACGACCGGCAATCGCACGACGGCGACCTTTCCAGCGCCCAGCACGTTCGAAAGCAGCAGGATGCTGACGAATGCGGCCATCATGAAATCGAACCAGCGAACCGGGCGCCGCTGGAGCTCGGCCGCGTCGATTTTCCTGGGTTTGCGGAAGCCCCCCACGCGAGGAATGTATAACGGCTGTTGCGTCGGCGGAAGAGCGCGCGTTGACGCGTTCGGGGCGAGCACCTAATTCGGCGGCCGCCAGGCGGGTATGATGTAATGGTAGCCTGTCAGCTTCCCAAGCTGAACGCACGGGTTCGATTCCCGTTACCCGCTCCACGCACAGGCTGTCCGGGGGACAGCCGAGCATGGAGCGCACGAGCGAAGCGAGGGGCGACAGCTAGGCCGCTTCCAACACCTCTATACCGGCCTCTTCCAACCGCCTCCTCAGCTCGCTGGCACACAAGTTCGCCAGCTCGGCGTCATCCGACCTCACGACGAAATCGGCGCCGAAATTCCCCTGCCGATAAAAGGGATAGCTCCCGATCGAAACGCCGGGATGCTTGTCCTGGACCTGCTTCAGAAGCGCGGCGACATCGCTTTCGGCCGCGTGGGCGCGGATCGTCACGGAAACCATTGTCCGCCCGCCCTCGAGCTTCCCGTTGAGAGCTTCAAGCATGGCCGCCGCAATATTTGGCACGCCGGCGAGGATATAGACGTTCCCCATCTTCACCCCGGGCGCTCCCGAGGTCGGATTGGGGATCAGCTCGGCCCCTTCCGGCACGCGCGCCATCCGAAGCCGCGTCTCCGTCAGCCCGAGAGGCCGGTCGCGATAATAGTCCTCCAGCACCCGCCGCGCTTGCGGATGGACTACGACCGGGACCCCGAAAGCCGCAGCGATCGAGTCGATCGTGATGTCGTCGTGGGTCGGGCCGATCCCGCCGGTGGTGATCACATAATCGTGCACTGGGCGGAGCGCGTTGACCGCAGCGACGATCGCCTCCTCCAGGTCGGGAACGACGCGGACCTCGGATAGCCGGATCCCCTGATCGTTCAGCCAGCGCGCGACCTGCGCGATATTCTTGTCCTCGGTGCGACCGGACAGGATTTCGTCGCCGATCACGACCAAGGCGGCGATCCAGACGCGATCCGAGTTCATTACCGCTGCCCTAAACGGCTCATTCGCTGACGCAACGGCCTTGCACACGTGCTATATCCATGTAATACACCGCTACAATTGTAGCTAATGGAGGAGTATCGATGCTCGCTGTCCTGCTCGCAATGGCCTCGGCGCCGTCCTTCGCTGCCGGATCGCCGGCCTTCGATCCGCGGCAGCACAAGAAGGAGATCGCCGGCCGCCCCGCCGAGGTCCTCGTGCTCGGGACTATGCACCTGTCGGGGCTGCCGGAATCCATGGATGCATCGATTTTCCAGCCGCTGATCGATCGGCTCTCGAGATTCAAACCGCAGATCATCACTATCGAGGCTCTTTCCGGCGAGGAATGCGACACCCTGCAACGCTTCAAGTCGGTCCACGGTGCTGACACCTGGGACACTTACTGTTTCGATACGGCGGATATCGAAAAGATGACTGGCCTCAGCGTACCAGCGGCGACAGCGCAAGTGGACCAGAAGCTCGCCGCTTGGCCAGCATCGCCGACCCCGGCGCAACGGAGGCACCTCGCGATGCTCTTCGTCGCCGCCAATAACCGTGCTTCGGCACTGGTGCAGTGGCTTCGGCTACCCAAAACCGAACGCCACGCCGGTGACGGACTGACACAGCCGCTGGTCGACATCATCGAGCGCAAGGGAAAACCCCTCAACGAGAATTACACCATCGCCGCTGCGCTGGCAGCGCAGTTGGGCCTCGAACGCGTATATCCAGTTGACGACCATACGGCGGACACGGCGGTCGATAACCACAGTCCGGAAGGCGAAGCCTACGGCAAAGCCATTGAGGCGGCGTGGAACGAAAAGCCCGCTCCGCCGGTCCGGGCGCAGGAGGACCGCCTCGAAAAGAATCTCCGTACCGGGGCGGACGTGATCGCGCTTTATCGGCTGCTGAATGCCCCTCGGAGCCAGCTCGAAACCATCGCTTCCGACATGGGCCGCAACGCTGCCTTTCCGAGTGCACAACTCTATGGCCGCCAATATGTCGCCTGGTGGGAAACCCGTAACCTGCGGATCGCGGCGAACATCCGCTCAACCATGCAGCAAAAGCCGGACTCCCGTGTGCTCTCCATCATCGGCGCAACCCATAAGGGCTATCTCGACGCTTATCTGAGCATGATGCAGGACGCGCGCCTGGTGGATGCCGGGCAATTTCTCAAATGATGCGGCGGCCGGGGTGCAATTTGCACTTCACGGGCCTATTTTGACGCAATGACCCAATATATCACGGTCGCTTCGGACGATCGCGTCGAAGCGCGCAACGGGGTGATCAAACTCCACGGGCCGGAAGGTTTCGCCGGAATGCGCCGTGCCGGTCGGCTTGCGGCCGAGATCCTCGATGCGCTGGTCCCGCACGTCGTTCCCGGAGTGACGACCGACGAGCTCGATTCGATCGTTTATCGGATGACCCTCGAAGGCGGCGGAGTTCCGGCGACGCTCGGCTATCGCGGCTTCACGAAAAGCTGCTGCACCTCGATCAACCATGTCGTCTGCCACGGGATTCCCGGCGACCGGGTCCTCAAGGACGGCGACATCGTCAATATCGACGTGACCCCGATCCTCGACGGATGGCACGGTGATACGAGCCGCATGTTCCTGGTCGGCGACGTTCCGATCAAGGCTCGGCGGCTGGTCGACATCACCTACGACTGCCTGATGCTAGGCCTAGAGCAGGCACGGCCCGGCAACCGGCTCGGCGATATCGCCAATGCGATCCAGACCCACGCCGAGAAGAACCGCTACAGCGTCGTTCGCGACTTCTGCGGCCACGGCGTCGGGCGGTTGTTCCACGACAGTCCCGAAGTCATTCACGCCGGGCGCCCGGGCACCGGTCCCGAGCTGAAGCCGGGAATGATCTTCACCGTCGAGCCAATGATCAACATCGGCCGCGCCGACGTGAAGCTTCTGGAGGACGGCTGGACCGCGGTGACCCGCGATCGCTCGCTGTCGGCCCAGTTCGAGCATTCGATCGGGATCACAGATACCGGCTGCGAGATTTTCACGAAGAGCCCGAAGGGGTTCGACCACCCGCCTTACCTGTAGGATCGGATGGCCCGCCGGCACGCGCTGGCGTGCTTCAGGGGGAGTGGCCCCAGCGGGCCGGCGGGCCGGTGCCGAATCAGATCGACACCAACACAAACGCGAGCAGGATTGCCTTCAACGCGACGATCGAGCCGACGACGGCGATCGTTGTCGCGGGAAAGTCGGAAAGCGTGAGTTTATCGGACCCGTCGATGTCCACCTGTGCATAATCTTTCGACATGTCTCCTTCTCTGCAATCCAGCGCTGCGCCGTCTCGGGCAGCACTCACTCGTCGTAGAAGAAGTTCGGAAGCGGCCATTGGACTGACATCCTTCATTCGCGCGCAAATGGAGCCGAGCCGGCGGACGGCGCGTCGATTTTGTCCGGGACTCGGAAAACTGCTGCGGTCATTTCCGGCAGCGCAGTGACGGCGCCTCGCGCCGCTCGTGAGGAGCGGAGCGTCAGGCGCTCAGTGCCGTGCGGTACTGCTCCCGCTATGCACTTCGGCGCGATCGATTTTCGTGATCTTGAACATCGCAACAGCCATATGGACAGCCGTTGAGGCTATTCAAGGCGGTGCCTTGGAGTATCTAAGCGGCCGCGGAATCTTTCCTTGAATCCCAGCCGGCGACGAGCTCGCGGGCGCGTTCGACGTCTTCGGGGAAGTCCACCTCGCCCCACTCTTCGCCTTCGATGTCGAATGTCCAGACGTCCGATGTCTCGGCGAGGTGGTGGATTACGCGCAGGTACCAAATGGTCGTGCCTTCGGGCGTCCGGATGTCGTGCTCGATCGCTTCGCGAAACCGCTCGGCGCCTCCGGACCGGAAGGCGAGAAGCCCGATCGATTCGCCGTTCACCCGGTCCATCGGCAGGCGCTTGCCGATCGCGCGCAGCCGACCGTCGGGATCGACGACCACCTTCATGTCATCCTCGTCGTAGCCCTCCTTGCGGTCGATCGTGACGCAAATGCCGGCGCGATCGTTGCCAAGCACTTTCGCCATCAGCGAATCGGAAACCAGGGTGTCGCCGTTCCACACGAGGCAGTCGCCGGCGAGCTCGTCGCGCGCCATAAACAGAGACCCGAGATTGTCGGCGACCTTATAGAAGGGATTGTAGAGGGTCCGCACCTTCGGGCCGCCGGTTCGCCGTTCGAGATCGGCCTCGATCAGGTCGTCCTGGAAGCCGGTGACCACCACCGCTTCGCGCACGCCGTTCGCTTCGAGCGTGTCGAGTTGGCGATCGAGCAAGCTGCGCCCGCCGAAGTCGATCAGGCACTTGGGCCTCTCGTCGACGAGGTGCCCGAGGCGGCTGCCCTGCCCCGCCGAAAGAATGATCGCCTTGTCCATCGGCCGCGCGCTGTGCCTTTCAAATGCGGCGGCGATTGGGCATTACCCGACACGCCACTGGAGATTTCGCGTGAAGAAGATCGAAGCGGTGATCAAGCCGTTCAAGCTCGACGACGTCAAGGACGCGCTCCACGAGATCGGAGTCTCCGGGATAACGGTGACGGAGGTCAAGGGCTTCGGCCGGCAGAAGGGCCATACCGAACTCTATCGCGGCGCCGAATATGTGATCGACTTCCTGCCGAAGGTGAAGGTCGAGGTCGTGGTCGAGGACGTCCTGGTCGAAAATGTAATCGAGGCGATCACCCAGGCGGCGCGCACCGGGCGAATCGGGGACGGCAAGATCTTCGTCCTTCCGATCGACGAGGCCGTGCGGATCCGCACCGGCGACAGGGGCGCCGATGCAATCTAGCCCCGACCGGCCGAAGGACGAGCGGCTCGCTTCGATGGCGCCGGACGAACTCAAGTCGGCGATGCGGGGCCTCGGCTATCGGACCCAGGCGGACCTGGCGAACGCGATCGGCGTCTCCCGCTCGGCGGTTAGCCTGTGGCTCGAAGGCAAGGTGGGGGTGCCGCGCCCGGTCGCAATGCTCCTGAGAATGCTGATCGCGGCGCAACGGCGCGTTTACTGACCCGACCTCCTGGCGCCGCTCCGGGACTGCTCGCGTTCTTGAGTCGAGAGGATTCCGTCATGGTCGAGGTCCATCGCGTCGAAATGCGCCAGCATCGCCTGCTCGAACTGCTGCCGGGTGATCGACTGCACGCCCAGGAACCGGCGCTCCAGGAACCGCGCCGTATGCCCGCCGATCCCGGGCGCGACGTCCTTGCCGGTGACTCGCCGCTCCGCCCGCAGTTGCGCCATCGCCTGCAGCGCCTCGCTGCGGGTCAAAATGCCGTCGTGGTCCAGGTCGAGCTGACCATAGAGGGAATCGGCTCGCCCAAGCGCACCGTCGCGGGTGATCGGTGCCAGATCCACCGGAAGTCGAGCCGACGGCTCTGAAGGCTGCGCAGCGACTTCAGCCGCAAAGGCCGCGACGAGAAGAGCGGCCGGAAAAAGAAAAGCCCTGGTCATGCGGCGGCTCCTGCGCTGAGATTTCGCTGCTCCCTGGGCGCATGAGCATGGCGGGAACGTGACCGGCTTGCGAATGTTCATTCACGAAGCCTCGCCTTGTGGCCGTCCGGAATTCTCGCCTGCCGCCGCAACCGCCCTGCGCCACGCTCGTTACGCCCCCGGCAGAAGACAAGAAGATAAAAGGAGGAACGAAGGTGCTCGGCACAATTCTCATCATCATCGTCATCCTGCTCCTCATCGGAGCGCTTCCGCGCTGGGGCTACAGCACCGGCTGGGGATACGGGCCCTCCGGTCTGCTAGGGATTATCCTGATCATCGTGATCATCCTGCTCCTCACCAATAACCTCTGATTTCGGCGCTGCTCGCGGCCACAGCTCTCCAGGCCGGAGTCGCCGCGTGCAAGTCGCGATCGCCGCAAAGTGCCGGAACCGCCGCGGCCACGGAGAACACGACGGGCTCGACCGGCGGGACGACGGGCGAACCGGCGGTTCCGGGGCGAGCATCCCGACGCTGGTGAGCGTCAACCTTCAGAACGTGCTCAACAACCTGTCGACTCCTGCGCGCCGGTGAAAAGTTCACGAGCGGCTGGATTTAGCCGCCGACCCGCACGAAAACGCCGTCCCAAGCTTCGGATTCGGACACCCCACCCGAGCGGCCCAGCAGCCGCCCGGGCGCGGCGGTTTTCATTCGGGGCACCGGCAACGAGAAAAATAGGGAGCTCAAGATGGCGGACGCGGGCGAGATACTTTCGCGGATCAAGGACGAGGAGATCGAATGGGTCGACCTCCGCTTCACCGATCCCAAGGGCAAGTGGCAGCACCTGACCATGGCGTCGGTTGCGGTCGACGAGGACCAGCTCACCGACGGCTTCATGTTCGACGGGAGCTCGATCGCCGGATGGAAGGCGATCAACGAGTCCGACATGATCCTCAAGCCGGATCTCGACGCGGCCTATGTCGACCCGTTCAGCGCCACCCCGATGATGATCCTGTTCTGCAACGTGGTCGAGCCGTCGACGGGAGAGCTGTACGGCCGCGACCCGCGCTCCACCGCCACCCGCGCGGAGGCTTATCTCAAGCAGACCGGGATCGGCGATTCGATCTTCGTCGGCCCGGAAGCCGAATTCTTCATGTTCGACGACGTCCGCTTCGAGGACGGCTATAACGTCAGCTACTACAGGCTCGACGACATCGAGCTTCCGACCAACACCGGCCGCGAATATGACGGCGGCAACCTCGGCCACCGCCCGCGCGCCAAGGGCGGCTATTTCCCGGTCGCTCCGGTCGACAGCGCGATGGACATCCGCGGCGAGATGGTTTCGACCATGCTCGAGATGGGGCTGCCGATGGACAAGCACCATCACGAGGTCGCCGCCTCGCAGCACGAGCTCGGCCTGACCTACGGGAGCCTCGTCGAGACCGCCGACCGGATGCAGGTCTACAAATATGTCGTGCACATGGTTGCCCATGCCTACGGCAAGACCGCGACCTTCATGCCCAAGCCAATTGCCAAGGATAACGGCAGCGGCATGCACACCCACATGTCGATCTGGAAAGGCGGCAAGCCGCTGTTCGCCGGCAACGGCTATGCCGGACTAAGCGAGACCGCGCTCTATTTCATCGGCGGAGTCATCAAGCACGCCCGCGCGCTCAACGCGTTCACCAACCCGACGACCAACAGCTACAAAAGGCTGGTTCCGGGCTTCGAGGCGCCGGTGCTTCTCGCTTATTCGAGCCGCAACCGCTCCGCCTCCTGCAGAATCCCGTACGGCGCCGGCGAGAAGGCCAAGCGCGTGGAGTTCCGCTTCCCGGATGCGCTGGCAAACCCCTATCTTGCCTATTCGGCGCTGCTGATGGCCGGCCTCGACGGGATCCAGAACCGAATCCACCCCGGCGACCCGATGGACAAGAACCTCTACGACCTGCCGCCGCAGGAGTTGGTGGACATCCCCACCGTTTGCGGAAGCCTTCGCGAGGCGCTCGTCAGCCTGCAGAGCGACCGCGCCTTCCTGACCAAGGGCGACGTGTTCAGCGATGACCAGATCGACGCCTACGCCGAACTCAAGTGGGACGACGTCATGCGCTGGGAGACGACGCCGAGCCCGGTTGAATTCGACATGTATTATTCGAGCTGACGGCTAGGCCGCAGCCCTCGCGCGCTCCTTCTCGGCGCGCGGGGAGCCGTAGAGCCAGTAGACGACGAGCCCGATGAGGTTCCAGATCACGAAATATTCGCGCGTTTTGATCGGCAGACTCCAGAACAGATAGGCGCAGCCGGCGATCGCCAGGATCCCGACGACCCACGGCGCCGGTGTCGTGAACTTGCGCGGAGCATTTGGCTCGCGCTTGCGCATCGCCAGCATGCAGGCGGAGACCGCGATGAAGGCGGTCAGAGTGCCGGCATTGGCGAGCGCGGCGATATCGGCGAGCGGGAAGATTCCGGCAATCACCGCCACCACGATCGCCGTGAAGATCGTGATCCTGACCGGGGTTCCGCGGCTCGAAACGCGCGCGAGGCTGGTCGGCAGCAGCCCGTCGCGGGCCATTGTGAAGAAGATCCGGCTCTGGCCGTAGAAGAAAGCGAGAATCACCGTCGGGAGCGCGACGACCGCCGCCGCACCAAGGATGCTCGCCGCCCACGGCTTGCCGATCTCGCGAAGGATCAGCGCCAGCGGCTCGGGGCTGTTGGCGAAGCGGGTGTAGGCGAGCGCTCCGATCGCAGCCGCGGCCACCACCATGTAGATGAACACGCACAGGACCATCGAGCCGATGATTCCGATGCCGAGATCGCGTTCCGGGTTCTTGGTCTCCTCGGCGGCGGTGGCGATGGCGTCGAAGCCGTAGAAAGCGAAGAAGATGATCGCGGCTGCGGCCATCACTCCCACTTCCGATCCCGACGCGCCGCTCCTTGGGAATCCATAAGGCATGAACGGGTGGAAATTGGCCATGTCGAAGAACGGCAGGCAGACGAAGACGAACAGCGCCAGTGCCGCGAGCTTCACCACCACCAGGAAGGCGTTGAGGTTGGCGCTCTCGCGGGTGCCATAGATGAGCAGGCCGGCGATCACGGCGATGATTGCGATCGCCGGAAGGTTGACGATTCCACCGAGCTCGGGCCCCTGGATGATCGCCGATGGCAATCCCGCACCTATGCCCGTCAGGAACCCCGTGAAGTAACCCGACCAGCCGACAGCGACGGCGCTGACGACGAGGCTGTATTCGAGGATCAGCGACCAGCCGACCACCCAGGCGATCAGCTCGCCATAGACGACATAGCTGTAGGTGTAGGCGCTGCCCGCCGCGGGATACATCGTCGCCATTTCCGCATAAGCGAGCGCGGCGAAGGCGCAGATCAAGCCGGCAATCGCGAAGCTCAGGATCACCGCCGGGCCGGCCTTGGCGGCGCCGACGCCGGTAAGCGTGAGGATTCCGGTGCCGACGATCGCTCCGACGCCGAGCGCGATCAGGTGCGGCCACGAAAGCGTCTGCTTGAGCCGGTGCTCCGGCGGCATGTCCTCGCGAGCGACGATGGTCTTGCGGACGTTCCAGTTTTTCATGCGGTGTAGATTCCCCCAGCCGTCATGCCAGCGCAGGCCGGCATCTCAGTGCAATTTCTCGCCGAGGCCCCAGCTTTCGCTGGGGTGACGCCGTGCGTCAATAATCCTTCGACACCCGAACGCTCGCCTGGGCGCGGCCGATGGTGGACACCGTCGACAGCAGCGACAGCCAGCGCGTGATTTCATATTCGACCCGCGTCGCCGAATATTCGTGGCCGTCGGTGATCACCTCGACGTACAGCTTGCGGCCGATATATTTGCCCGCAGCGATCGACGTCTTCTGGCCGGTCGAGATGTCGGCCGGGAGCACGCGCAGACGGTCGAGGCCGACGGCTTTGCGGAGCGCGTTGATCGGGTCGAGGCTGCCGGTTCCGGAATTGAGCGCGGCGACCGCCGAAGCGAGCTGGAGCGCTTCGGGAGCCGACAGGTTGGTGATCGAGGTCCCGAACAGGATCCGCGACAGAAGCTCGTCCTGCGGAAGCGGAGGATTGGACGCGAAGCTGATCTCCGGCTTCAGGCCTGTGCCCTGCACCAGCACGGTGGCATCGAGCCCCTGCACCTGCGCTAGCGCCCGGATGTCGAGCAACGGATCGGGCGGGCTTTCGCCGCGGAAGCGAATGACCCCGCGGTCGAGGCGGAAGGTGCGTCCGGCGAACTCATAGTCGCCGCGGACGAGGTCGGCGCGGCCGGTAAACGTGGGCGAATCCGCAAAGCCGCCGACACGCAGGTCGGTCGTCCAGGTGCTTCTGATGCCGAGTCCCCGCACCTGCAGGTTGCCGCCGGCAAGGGCCATGTCGAGCTTCCACGGGTGAAGCTGCCCGGGCTCGATGACGTCGGTCTCGTCGAGGCCGGCGTTGACGACCGCAAGCTGCGGGACCGCCGCCGCGCTGCTCGCCTGACCGAGCGTGAAGCGGCCGCTGTCGAGGTGGAGCTTGCCCGAGATGATCCCGCCCCCGCTCGCGCTCGAGCGGACGTGGAGCGGTCCCGTGACCTTGGCGGCGACGTCATCGCGGTTGAGGATCTGCGCCTGCGCGGTGTTGAAGGAGAGATCGAGCAGGGTCTTGCCTTCGGAAAAAGTGACGTTGCCCGAGCCTTCGATCGTGCCGCCGCCCGGGGTCTGGCCGCCGAGCCTGCTGAACACCAGCCGCGGCCCTTCGAAGCGCCCCTGGGCGACGAGGTTGGTGATCACCGTCCCGGTAACCGGGCTTTCCAGCCTCGCGTTGTCGGCCTTGAGAGCGCCCCGCACCGTCGGGTTCGCAAAAGTCCCGCCGATATCGGCTCCAATCGCCGCCGGCCCGGTGAGGTCGAACAACTCGATTCCCGAAAGACGCCACAAGGTGTCCGCCGGCCCCTGGTAGCGGAGCTGAGCGAACACCGGTGCATTCATCAATGCAGTCATCACCGAGCCGGAAGCAAGCAGTGCAAGCCGGGCCTGCGCGCGCCCGATGGTCTGGCCGTTGCTGACCGCGACCGCCCTCAGGCCGGCTTTGTCTTCGGTCAGGACCGCGGCGATGCCGACGTCGATCGGCTGCGAGGCCAGCACCAGCCCGGAGCGGCTGAGGCCTCGGACGGTGAGGTCGAGCTTGCCGGACCGGCTGCCCTTCCATGCATATTGGAGCGAGCCGCTGGCGCGGCCGCTGAGGTCGAGATTGGGCCAGGCAATGTTGAGGACGCTGAGCGGGACCGACCGAAGCTGCGCATTGACGCTCGGCCGCGATCCGCTGTTGCCGGAGACCACCGCATGCCCGTCGGCAAAGGCGACCCGGGTGGGCGCGAGAGCCCAGCCGTCCTCCGACCTCGTCAGCACCGCCGCCTGCTCGAGCACCAGCGGCTTGCGGTCGACCGAACCGCGTCCGGTGAGGCGGACCTGGTCGGGCGATATCTCGGCCAGGGTCGTGAACTGGAACTCGGCCCCGCGACGGCCGGCGAAAGCGGCGCGCACCTGGCCGCTACCGTTGACCAGGTTCGCATTGGCCGTGAGCCGGGCCATGCTGATCCCGCTCATCTCGACGCCGCGCGCGTTGACCACTCCGGTGAGCGTGGTCCGGTCCTCGGCGAGCACGACAGTGCCGTCGAGCCGGCCGCTGCGCACCGAAAGCGCCCCGGGGAAGCTGGCCTTTTCCGCGGTGAGATGCGCCTCGATCTTCTGCGCGCCGCCCGCCGGAGCGAAGGCGAGCAGGCCGCTCAAACCGCCGCCGGCGACGTCGAGCGAACCCGTGAAGCCGCCGGGATCGGCGCGGAGCTTGCCGCTCGCGTGGGCTCCGTTCACGTCCAGCGCGGCGATGGCGATGACCGTTCGCGCGCCATGCGGCATCAGGATCTGCCCGTTGCTCGTGAAAGGACCCAGACGCGATCCGCCATTCGCCCGGTAATCATAGCCGGCCGCGATGGGGTCGAGCGTCAGGCGGACATCGTTGAGCCCTAGCGTGTCGTTGGGCCGGTCGAGCAACAACTGCACGCGCGGTCGGGCGATGTTGCCGTCGAGGATCATCCGCACCGGCCCGTAGGTCGCCTGCCGGCCGTGGGCGACGACGTGGAAGGTGCCGTCGCGGTTGCGATAGCCCTCGCCGGCCAGCCGAAGCCTGGGCGAATAGAGCTGCAGGTCGGACAGATGCAGGATTCCGTCTGGGGTGCGGGTGAGGTTGGTCTCGATCCTCGGAAGCCCGCCGGTGACGCTTTGGAAGAAGCTGTTGTCGAGGCGGCGGACCCAGGCCTTGGCCGTCCCTGTCACCATCGTGCCGTGCCCGTTCGGCCCGGGCACCACGCGAAGGTCGCTCAGCACATCGACGATTCCAACCCCGGGGATGAAATAGCGATGCATCCCGGCCGACATGAGGATCTGGAAATTTCCGGTCACCAGGTCGATCAGCAGCGACAGCTTGCCGTTCAGCTGCGCGCTTCGAAGTTGAATGTTGTCGCCGCGCACCAGCTTGGGCGTGATCGTCAGCAATCCGTCCAGGCGGGCGTTGGCGAGGATCGCGCTTGCGGTGTCGCCAACGCCGGTGATCGCCCGCGCCTTCAGGTGCAATGGAACCGGCATCGGCCACGGCGACAGCCGCCCGCTACCGTCGGCAACAACGTCGACGAAGCCGGTCTGGTCGAACTTCACTCCCGGCGAGGTCAGCCGATAGGCATAGTTCGCAGTGCCGAACGATCCGTCGAGAGTGACCAGCATGCGCACGTTGCGGCCGCTCATGTTGGTGAACAGCGCCTCCGGCTTCAGCAGGTCGAGGCCGATTCGAACGGCTCGGAAGCGATTATCGGCAAGGTCGAGCGAACCGCTCGCGACCGCGCGCAGCGCGCCTGATCCCAGCGCAAGCTGGCCATCGAGGATCCGGTCCTTGAGACTGGCCGAACCGCTCACCCGAACGATGGGCGCGGTCATCCGCATCAGCCGCCCGTGCAGGAATTGCGACGGGTTCATCACCCCCGAGAGCGTGAACCGGCCGCCGCTGGCTAGCAGCGCCAGCCGCGCCGTCGGCCGGCCCGACAGGTTGAGGGCGGCGCGGCCGTTCCACCGGGTCCAGCTTCCGTCGCCGGTGATGACCGAGTCGAGCGATCGCTTCGAGCCGAGCAGTGCCGGGACCACGCCCCCGGCGATGGAATGGGCTCGAAGCTCGAGATCGAAGCGATTGCCGTCGGGCTCGGCATCGAGGTCGACAACGAGCCGGTCGGAGCCGTCGATCGCAGCGTTGAGCTTGACCAACGCGCGGCCGGAGTGGACGTCGGCGCTGCCCTCCAGGCGCCCCGCCCGCGCGGTTCCGGTGACCGCCTTCCCGATGTCCAGCCGGTCGACCGAAAGCTTGCCGATACGGATGTCGAAGCTGGGGAGGATCGGCCGCTTCCTGGTGCTCGGCTTTAGCTCCGGCAGCCGGACCAGCGTCGCCCGGTCGGCATGGACTCGCTGGATATCGAGCTTGTTGTAGAGCCACGCCCCGGGCGTCCAGTCGAGGTCGATCTCGGGCGAGGTGAAGAAGATTCCGTGCTGGTCGAGGATTGCGACGTTCTTGAGCTTGGATTCGCCGAAGATCGTCCCGTCGATCCGGCCGATCCGGAACCGAAGGCCGGACGAAGTCTCGATGCCGGCGATCCGGTCGACGATCCACCGGTGGCCCGGCGCGCTGTCGAGGATGGCGAGGGCGATTGCGAGCAGGAATGCGAGGCCGAGCAGCAACGCGAGCAGCTCGCGCAAAAGCCGGCGCCGCCAGTCGGGCTTCAACCGATAAGGCGGGCGGTCGCCGCTGCCTTGGACAGCTACGGCGTCGGCCATCAGAACGCCTGCCCCAGCGACACCGCGACCGCGATCCGGCTGTCGCCGTGGCGCGGGTTGAGCGGAGTGCCGATGTCGATCCGGATCGGGCCGAAGCTCGAATAATAGCGAACGCCGACACCGGCACCGAACTGCCAGTCGTTGAAACCGGGCACGGCGTCATTGGTGAGCTGCCCGCCGTCGAAGAAGGGAACGACTCCGAAGTTGCCGCCGAATCCCTTGAGCCGGAACCGCGCCTCAAGCGAGAACTCGCTCAGGGTCGAGCCGCCGACAGGATCGTTCTCGAAGTCGATCGGGCCGACCCGCTGATAGCTGTAGCCGCGCACCGAGCTTCCGCCGCCGGCATAAAATCGCCGCGACGGTGCGATCGACGGCGCATCAGCGCCGAATATCTTCCCGAACCGCACTCGCCCGGCCAGCACGGTGTTGGACGCGATCGGATAATAAGCGCTGCCGTCGACCTGGGCACGGGCATAGGCGAAAGAGATGCCCTTGGCGCTGATTTCCGGGCTGAGGTGAAGCGACAGCCGGAAGCCGCGAGTGGGGTCGAGCAGGTCGTTGCTGCGGTCATAGGCGACGTTCAGCGGAAGCGCCGCTATCAGGAACGTCTTGGTTTCCTTGAGCGCCGGGTTGAGGAATACGCCGCGCTCGTCGGTCGCGAGAAGCTCGGTGCCCACGCCCCACGTCCATGTCTTGCGCCAGATGATGTTGCTCTGCCGCTCGATGCTCCCAAAGAAGCGGACGGTGCGCGCTTCGTAGGCATCAAATCTGGTGTGGCTGGCCGCAAGTTGCACGTCGAGCACCCGGTCCCGCGCGCCCCAGTTGTTGCGGCGGAATTCCACGCCCGCAAGCTGCTCGCGAGTACCGGCGATTCCGTGAAGGGTCAGCCCCCCTTCCGGGTTGACGAAATTGCGGTCCTGCCAGCTGATGTCAAGCTTGGCGCCCTCGCCCGTTCCGTAGCCGAGCTCGCCGGCAATCGTGTGCCTGGGCGCGGGAGTCAGCTTGATATCGAGATCGACCCTGCCGTGGTCGGGCACCGGCACAACCTCGACCTGCGCGGTGGCGACGAGCCCGGTGGCGATCAGCGCACGGCGCAAATCGTCGACCTTGTCGCGCTCGAATTTCTGGCCCGGCCTCCAGCGCGCCATGTGCTGGAGGTGAGCCGCGCTGAACGGCGGATTGCCGCTGACGCGGATTGCACCGAAACGGGAGAGGGGCCCGGGTTGGACGGGAAGCACCAGACTGGCGAGATGGGTGCGATGATCGACGGTTATCTGCTGCTCGCCGATCTTCGCCAGAGCGAATCCCTGCTCGCCCAGCGCAAGCTGAAGCGCAAGGTTCGCGGCGATCACGTCGGTCGCGACGACCGGGTCTCCCGCCTTGACGGCAAAGCTGCTGCGCAGCGCCTCCGCTTCCGCCCCGGCGGCGTCGAGACCGGGAAGCTCGACCGACTGGAACACATATTGCGCGCCCGGGTCTGCGCGCAGGGTGACGCGCAGGATCGACGCTTCCGGCTCGATATCCGGCTCGACGACCGCGTCGTAATAGCCTTGCGAACGCAGGATCTCCGCGAGCAGGTCGGAATCGTCTTCCGAACGGCGCTGCACCTGCGCCGCGTTCGCCGGGTTCTTTCGGTCTTCGTATAGCGCCGATTGCTTCTCGAAAGCGTCGACGAGCGCTTGCGCGTTGCCGATCCGCTCAAGGCCCTCGATGGCGATCGCATAGTAACGTTCGGCGCTGGTGTCGGTGATCGCGCTTCCCGCCACCGGCGCTTGCGGCTCCTCGGGCGGCGCCTTGCCGATCTCGGGCCATGGCACTCCGATGTCGGGCATCGGCGCGAGTGGCGCCGATGGATCGACGTCGGCGGGATTGGGCGGCGGACCCGGCTGTTGGGCTGCGGCAGGTGCGCAGGCGAGCGCGGCCGTCCCGGCGGCGCAAAGCAGCCGCTCGACAAGACCCGCCGTGAATAAATTCCGGCCCCGGGCAAGCGGCCTGCTTGCCCGTTCACCCCACGCTCTCATTTCGCCAGACTAAAGGGCGCGCATGAACCGCGCCAGACCGGCAGTTCGATTTAGTGAATGGTTCCGCGCACTTCGTCGCTGCTCAGCGTCACAATGACGCGCTCGATCTGCCGCCAATGGCAGAAGCGCGCGACATTGCCGTAATCGCGGCTCCGCTCCGCACGGACGGCGGCCTCGAGCCCGGCATTGTCGCCGAACCGCTCGATGAGCTCTGCGGCGTCCGCGAGGGCGGGCCTTCCGGAGATGAACGGCGAGTCCATGAGGACACCCCTTAATCCGGCAGCCGTTTCCGGACTGCGGACAATCGTCGTCAACGCCTCGTTGACTATAATGCCGCCGCGATTGCGCGGACTCGCTATCCAACCTAAGCTGATGCCGGAGAGCGGGGGCTCTGCACATGAGCGACGTGTTCGTCTCGTACAAGGCCGAAGACCGGCGGCGGGTGAAGCCGCTCGTCGACGCGCTCGAATCCGACGGCTATTCCGTATGGTGGGACGCCCAGATCGGCGGCGGCGCTCAATGGCGTCACATGATCGAGGCCGAATTGAATGCCGCCAAGTGCGTGCTCGTGGCGTGGAGCAAACGCTCGGTCGGTACCGACGGCACCTTCGTCCAGGACGAGGCGACGCGCGCCCAGGAGCGGCATGTCTATATCCCGGTCCTTCTCGACAAGGTTCACCTTCCTCTCGGTTTCGGCGAGATGCAGGCGCTTCCGCTCAGCGCCTGGAGGGGCGACCGGTCCGATCCCCATTACCAGGCCATCCTCGCCGCCGTCACCCGTATCGCAGGCGAATCTTCGGGAGGGGCCAAGCCTCACTTCAGCGGCCCCGCGCTAAGCCGCCGCGGAGTGCTCGCTGGAGGAGGCGTCGCCGCCGTTGCGGTTGCAGGCGCGGGCGGCTGGGCCCTGCTCAAGCCCGCCGCAGCGTCTGCGAACGGAAGCATCGCCGTCCTGCCGTTCGCGAATCTCAGCGGCGATCCGGCCCAGGCCTATTTCTCGGACGGGATCGCCGAAGAGATTCGAAGCGCGCTCACCCGCATCGCCGGCCTGAAGGTTGCCGGCAGCACGTCGTCGGAGGCTGTCCGGAAGGAAGATGCGCAGACGGCCGCGAAAAAGCTCGATGTTACGAACATCCTGACTGGCAGCGTTCGCCAATCCCCTTCGACGATCCGGGTCACCGCGGAGTTGATCGACGGAAAGACCGGAATCGACCGCTGGTCGCAGGATTACGATCGCTCGCCGGGCGATTCGATCAAGATCCAGACCGACATCGCCGAGAATGTCGCCAATGCCCTCAGCGCGGCCCTCGGTGGAGCGGCTCTGGCTGCGATAGCGGTCGGCGGGACGAGCAACCCGGCGGCGCAGAAGCTCTACCTCCAGGCGAAGGCCCAGCTTCATGCCGACGATAGCGAGAACGGTCTCCACAGCACCAACGATCTGTTGGACTCGGCAATTGAATCGGATCCCCGATTTGCCAATGCCTACGCGCTGAAGGCGCGAACGCTCGCCACTTTGAACGGGTTTTTCACGCCGACGGGCGCGAGGTACGAACCAGGCTACATCGAGGCAGAAGGCGTTGCCCGACGAGCGATCTCCCTGGCCCCCGATTTGGCGGCCGGCCACATGGTCCTCGGTTATATCAAAATGAGCCAGCTAGATGTCGGAGGCGCCGCTGTCGAATATCAAAGAGGGCACGCACTCGCCGGCGGCGGCGCGGACGACCTGCTCGATTATGGGGGCTTTCTCGGCATACTCGGAAGAATGGGTGAAGGGCTCGACGTAGCGCGGCAGGCGCAGCGTCTCGATCCGTTGAATCCCGCCGCGTATCTCCTGGAAGGGGGATCGCAGTCCCGCGCCGGACACTTGCCCCAGGCGGTCGCCGCCTATCGGAAAGCTCTGGCGCTTGCCCCGAACCTGATCCTGGCTCGCGCACTCCTGGGCTGGGATCTTATGAACATGGGCAAGGTCAACGAAGCGCGCGCGGAATTCGGGCGCCTGCAACCGGATTACCTTTTCCGGCTGGTCGGAGAAGCGATTCTCTTTGCACGGCAGGGCAATCGCGCCGCCTCGGACGAAGCCCTGAAGCGCGCACAGCAGAAATCCGGCGACGGGGCGAATTACCAATATGCGGAAGTCTACGCCCAACGCGGCGAAAAGGAGAAAGCCTTTGCCGCCTTGGAGCGTGCCTGGGAATTTCGCGATCCTGGGCTGGCCTTCATGAAGACCGATCCCTGGTTCTACCCGCTTCGCGCGGACGGACGCTTCGCCGCCCTTCTCAAGAAGATGAACTTCCCCGCCTGATGTCGGACGTCTTCATCTCCTACAAAGCCGAGGATCGGCGGCGGGTCCAGCCGCTGGTGCAGGCGCTTCAGGCCGACGGCTATTCGGTCTGGTGGGACGAGCATATCGGGACCGGCGACGAATGGCGCCAGACAATCGAGAAGCAGCTCGATGGAGCCAAATGCGTGATCGTTGTCTGGGCCAAGGGGTCGGTCGGGCCCGACGGCCATTTCGTGCGCGACGAAGCATCCAGGGCACAGCGCCGGCACGTCTACGTCCCGGTCATCATCGACGCGGTCGATCCCCCGCTCGGCTTCGGAGAGAGCCAGGCGACTTCGCTCAGGGGCTGGAAAGGCGATCGTTCCGATCCCCGCTACCAGGCAGTGCTTGCAGCAGTGCGGCGAATTGCCGGTAATGGAACCGGAACCGCCGCCGCGGCGCCCGCCGGGTTAAAGCCGGTAAATCGCCGTGCGGTCCTCGCAGGGGGCGGCGTGGCCGTAGTTGCGATCGCCGGCGCCGGTACCTGGGAATTGCTCAGGCCCTCCGCCGCCTCCGCTTCGGGAAGCATCGCCGTCCTTCCCTTCGCCAATCTCAGCGGCGATCCGGCGCAAGGCTATTTCTCCGACGGGATCGCCGAGGAGCTTCGAAGCGCGCTCGGCCGGATCGCCGGCCTCAAGGTCGTCGGCCGAACGTCTTCCGAGGCGGTTCGCAACGACGATTCCCAGACCGCAGCGAAGAAGCTGGACGTTGCGACCATCCTTACCGGCAGCGTCCGCCAGTCGCCCTCGACCATCCGAGTCACTGCGGAGCTGATCGACGGCAAGACCGGGATCGACCGCTGGTCGCAGGATTACGACCGGTCGCCCGGCGATTCGATCAAGATCCAGACCGACATCGCCGAAAATGTCGCGACCGCGCTCAGTTCGACCCTCGGCGGGGCCGCGAAGGCGGCGGCGATTGTCGGCGGCACCCAGAACGCGGATGCGCAACGGCTCTTCATTCAAGCTGGCGCACTCGTCGACAAGGACTTCACCCCCGAGAACGTCCAACAGGCGTTCGACCTCCTCGACTCGGCGATCGCGCTCGATCCCAATTACGCCTCCGCCTACGCGCGCAAGGCCGGCCTGCTCATTATCTATGGCAACAGCCACGCCAAGAGCGCTCAGGAACTCGCCCAGGGCCGCGCGGAAGCGGTGCGCCTCCTCCAGATCGCGCTCAGGATCGCGCCGCGACTGGCCCAGGCCCATCTTGCCCTCGGCCTCCTCCACAGCAGCAGCTTAGAGATGGAACCCGCCTACGCGGAATCGAAACGCGCGCTCGAACTGGCGCCGGGCGACGCGTTCGTCATCGCCCGATACGCGAATTTCGCCTCGGTGTTGGGGCACAGTACGGAGGCGCTGGACGCGGCGGACCGGGCGGTCGCCCTCGATCCGCTGAACAACGATTCCTACAATTTGCGCATCGGCGCGCTCTTTTATGCAAGGCGCTATGCCGATGTCGTGAGCAGGGCGCGGGAGATCGAACAGTCACCAGGGCGGAAGCTGACCAATCCCGAATTCGTCGGCCACTCACTCGTGCTGCTCGGCAGAAATCAGGAAGCCGAGTCCTATTACGGCAAGCTCGCGCCCGATTATTGGTCCCGCCTGACCGGCGAAGCCATCATCCTCGCCCGCGCCCATGATTCCGCGGGCGCGCTCCGCAAAATCGAGCAGCTGCAGAAGGCCTATCACGACGCCGCCAGCTACCAATATGGCGAAATCTACGCGCAGTTGGGCGACAATGACCGGGCATTCGCGAGCCTGGAGCACGGCTATGAAATCAAGGACGCCGGCCTCTCGGGGCTCAAGACTGATCCGTTCGTCGACCCCATTCGCTCCGACCCGCGCTTCGGGGCGCTGCTTCGAAAGATGAACTTCCCGGCTTGAGCGCTGGCGCCCGGCGCGGCGCTCTGCCATGGCGCCGCGATGCAAACGAAGACCACCCACGCCGGCGGATGTTTCCTGATGGTCGCGATCCTGCTCGGCTTTCTCGGCGGGCTGGCCATCCGCGATCCGCTGGGCGGGACGCTGATCGGCACCGGGGTCGGAATCGTGATCGCCGTCGTCGTCTGGCTGATCGACCGCCGCCGCGCCTGATTCAGCCGAGCTTTCGCCCGGCCCAGATCACCCGCCCGATCGACTGGATCGCGTCGATGTCGCAGTCGGGCCAGTCCGGATAAGCGGGATTGTCGGACTGGACCGTCACCCGCCTCCCGGTCGGGTGGACGGCGAGCCGCTTCACCACCAGCACGTCATCGGCGCGAAGCACGTAGATCCCGTCGCGCAATCGCTCCATCGTATCGCCGAGGTCGACGAGGATGTCGTCGCCCGCGTTCAGCGTCGGGGCCATCGAGTCACCCTCGACCCGGATGATCGACAGCTTTGAAGCTGCCGACCCGGTCAGGGTCCGAAGCCAACGTTCGTCGAAGGCGAAATACGGCTTGCCCCTCTCCTCGCCGGCAAAGGCGCCCGGCCCTGCCGACGCGTGGACGAAGGTGCGCTTGACCGGCACCAGCCCGGGGCCGGTCTTGTCCATCTCCGGAGGGCCGCCGAGCACCGATTCCGGAACGTCGAAAAATCGCGCGAGCTTCTTTCGCTCTTCCTCTTTCAACTTCTTTGGGACGCCGCGGCGAACGTACTGCTGGATGTAGGCGGAATTGCGCCCGAGCATCCGCGAAAGGCCGGCGAAATCCTCGCCGCGCTCCGCACACAGATGTTCCAGCACGGAACGGGGATCAGAGGCCATGAACGCTCTCATAAGTCTAGGCATGTCCCTAGACAAGTGGTGATTATATACCTTGCAAACGCATTCTGAGGCATGTATAAGCTCTTTCAAGGAGTTTGTACCATGTCTGTTCTCTCTCGGCCATACTTCCACGACGAAGAAAAGGCATTTTCCTATCTAGAGTCTGTCCTCTGGGCGGAGGGTGCGGTTTGCCCGCATTGCGGCGGCGTGGATCGCATCACGAAAGTCAAAGCCAATCCGGCCAAGCGCATCCGCCTTGGCCTGTGGCGCTGTGGCGATTGCAAGGGCCAGTTCACCGTCAAGGTCGGCACCGTGTTCGAGCATGGCCGCCTTCCGCTCCACAAGATGCTCCAGGCCACCTACCTGATGACGAGCAGCAAGAAGGGCATCAGCGCCCACCAGCTGCACCGCGTTCTGGAAATCACCTACAAGTCGGCGTGGTTTCTGGCACACCGCATCCGCGAAGCAATGCGTGAAGGTTCGCTTGCGCCATTCGGTGAAGGCGGCGGCGCGGTTGAGGTCGATGAGACTTACATCGGCAAGAAGGAAGGCTCCGGCAATCCGAAGGGCGGCCACGCTCACAAGATGACGGTGCTCGGCCTAGTGGACCGCACCTCCGGCAAGTGCCGCATGTTCTACGTCGAGAAAGCCGCTGGCGCTCTCATTCAGCCGATCGTTCTGGCGAACCTTTCCCGCGAAGCTCGCCTAATGACGGACGAGCACAGCATGTATCGCCGCATCGGCCGCGAGTTTGCCGAGCACGGCGCGGTGAAGCACGAGGACAAAGAGTATGTGCGCGGCGATATCACGACGAACACCGTTGAAGGCTGTTTCAGCATCTTCAAACGCGGCATGAAGGGCATCTATCAGCATTGCGCGGAGAAGCACCTTCACCGCTATCTGGCAGAGTACGAGTTTCGCTACAGCCACCGCGAAGCGACGGGCTGCAATGACAGCGACCGCAGCACACAAGCGCTTCGCGGATTGCTCGGCAAGCGCCTCACCTATCGGAGAGCTAACGCGGAAGCCTGAAAAACCAAATCGTTCTCAACAACTTAGCTTTAAGTTCATGGAATCATTTGGCGAATCTTGATTTCTACCTCTCGTTCTGCTAAAGAATCGACGGGTAGGCATACGCCGGAATAACCCCCGCGAGCCGTTCTTTTACGGCTCGCAATCAGGTCGACGGTCGCCCATCGGATGGTGGCCTAACAGCGGCTTGATGAACCGGGGCCGGGGGCCTGCCCACCCGCTCACCAGCGGCTGAAATCATACCCATAATGTTCGAAAATCTCGCGCTGCTCCGCCGTAAGCTCCGCCTTCCAAGCGGGCGTCGGGAATAGCGCCACGCCAAAATTGAGAGCGCGACCGCCTTCCTTCGCCATGATCGGTTCCAAGAGCTTGGCGGGTTCGGGAATCCACTGGCTGGGCCCAAGACAATCTATCGCTTGGTAAAAGGCGCTCGCGACCGCGTCGGCAAGTTGTAATCCGGCGCGCGTTTGATGTGGATGGTCCTCCATCAGATCCGTGTGGAGCATCTTCGTGACCGGCTCGCGCTTCTTGAGGTAGATTTTGCCGCCAGACTGCTGGAAGCCGAGATAATAGTGATAGGCTCTGGTTTGGCTGTAGCGGTGGCCTCCACGGCGCGAGAATTCGATCTTGATGCGACGGAGTTCTTTATACTCCTTCAGGCTGTGCTCCGAGCAAAAGCCGGTAACCCGCTCCAAAAGCAGGCGGACACACCAGTTGTAGAACCACTGTTGCGATGGAACTCGCTCCGGTTTCGGATTGCGATAAGACCGCATGTTCTTCTTGTTTGAGCACACCGCGAAAGCCCGGATCGGTAGTTCCGTCATGCATCTTGCCACGGTGCGCTTCCGGGTTTCAGAAAGATCGCGGTAATGCAGGAACCGGCGCTGCTTGACGCCAATGCCGTCGCGAATGGCATCCACCCAGGGGACAACATTTTGCTCACGTTTTGCTTGAATGACTACCGCACTCAACACTAACCATTCAGACGCGCCGTTTTCGTCGACGGGCCGAACCTTGTTGAGGCCCGGATCGCCCGCTTCGTCTATGTATGCTATATAGTCGTATTCAGGAGGCACGCTGGACATTGCCGCAGGATAGTAAGACCCAATCCGACAAGTTCAAAGACGCCGCCCGCGAGCACGAAGCGGACGAGGACGAGAAGCGTTGGGAAGAGCGGCTACGGAAAGTCGCTAAGCAGAAGCCCGACAGCGACCGCTAGGCTGCGAGATATTCCTGCCGCTTCTGTAGGATTGCCTGTTTGAGATTCCCGATCGCACCGCCGAGATCACTGATGGGTTGATTGAATGCGCTTATCTTGTCTGCCTGCGGCTCGTAGTTCCAGCCCTTAGCGCGCAGTACTTGCTCCATCCCAAACTCGGCGCCCTCAACGGCTCTCACGAGGGGCGCCAAGTCGAGGTCGATGATGCGGAGATAGTGCTCGTCTTGACGCTGTATCTTGTGAACCTCTCCCGTAATTTGCATCGCCCGCGCCACGCTGATCTTCTCTAGCTGGCCCATGCACGAGCTTGCCTCGCTTGTTTGCGCGCGGCCAATTTCTCGCAGAAACGGCTCCAAGGTATCACGAACGAAGCGAAGTAATCGATCCAAGATCTCTCCGACCGCCTCCCTCTCCGCTATTGTGAGCTTCGACCTGGGCGGCTCAGAAACGGGGGCGGCAACGGGCTCCGCAACATCTGCCACGATCTCCAGCGCTTGGTCCTGACTCTGCGGCTGAGGGGCGCCCGAGCGGAGCGCCCGCACGATGAACACGCCGAGCGCCAGCGTCAAAAGCACCAGCGGAACGAAATTCCACACGCCGGAAGCGAGAAACGCAGGTGCGCCCGACATCAGAGGAAGTCGCGCTTGATTGATAGCGAACACTGCGGCGCCGATCCACAGGCAAAAGATCGTGAACCAGTCCCATGCGGTCTTCGGCTGCATGGCAATCTCCAGAGGCTGTCACTCATCCCCAGATAGCCTGTGTTTGCAAGGTATACAAACGCCACCGAGTTCCGTTCAACGGATTGGCAATCATTAACCTTTATAGGCGAGCAACATCGAATCCGACTGCGGATCCCTGCGCCGGACGCGGCCGACGTCGCATCCAGGCTGGTTAACGACATTGAGGATTCGGAGTTTTCGCTTCCCGGTCACCTGGTTGCCGATATCGTCCTTGTAGGGGAGCCCGAGCATCGCGAGGACGGCTCGGTTTCGCTCACCCTCGAAGCGCTGACCGTCGAGAGCTAGCCGAGCGAACGGCGAAGTTCGGCGAGCGCCTCGCGAAGTTCGTCCACTGCATCCTGTGCAAGGAGTGGCGCATCATCGTCGCTGGAAATGCGGAGATGGCGTTCGATGGATTCGCGCAATTCGCCGGGCGTTCGTGCCGCGCCTGGAAGCGCGATCACGTTCGCGTGGCCATCGAAATCGGTCAGCGGCCGATCGAGCACGAATTCACCCTCCTGCGCCGGGTGCTGCAGCTCGAAGGCGAGCGGCGCCAGGTCGAATTGCGGCAGCGGGAATTGGCGGCGGGCGAGAAGCCGGGTCAGGAAGGCCATGCCCCCTGTCTAGCGCCCAAACCTTGCCAGCTGGTTAGGCCGGCGCGGGTGCGCGGACGGCTTCCACTGCATGGATGATCGCGCCCGTGAAGGCCTCGACGTCGGCCGGCTTTCGGCTGGTGACGATGTTGCCGTCGGTCACCACCGGCTGTTCGACGACATTTGCGCCGGCGTTGAAAAGGTCGGTCCTGATCGAAGGCCAGCCGGTGACTGTCTTGCCCCGCACCAGGTCGGCCTCGACCAGCAGCCAGGGTCCGTGACAGATCGCCGCGACCGGTTTTCCAGCGCGGTCGAAGTCGCGGATCAGCGCGATCGCGGTCCTGTTCGTCCGCAACGCATCGGGATTGCGCACCCCACCCGGCAGAATCAGCGCATCGAAGTCCTCGGCGCGGGCATCGTCCAGCGTCAGGTCGGGGCTGATGGTTTTGCCGGGATCGTCGTGGATCGTCGCCTGGATCGGCTTCAGCTCCGGCGACGCCAGTTTCACGTCGGCGCCGCGGTCGAGCAGGATTTCGCGCGGGCCGAACAGCTCCGACTGCTCGAAACCGTCGGTCGCGACGATCAGAATCTTGGATTCTGAGATCTTGGGCATTTTCGCTGTCCTTCGTGGCTCGACAGGAACCGGCTTGCCCTGCCGCTCGCTTAGTCGAGCAATGCCGGAGAAGAAGCAAAGGTTGCGTCACAGCAGTGATAATGAGCCCGGCTACACGCGCAAACGGATGGGCCGCTACTGGGCCTATTTCGACGAAAATGGCGAACGGGTCGAGGATCGCGACGAGATCGAGCGCCTGAACTCCATCGGGCTTCCGCCAGCCTATGCCGACGCCTGGTTCTGCAAGGATTCCAACGGCCATTTGCAGGCGACGGGAATCGACGCGCGCGGCCGCAAGCAATATCGCTATCATCCCGATTTCAGGGCTCGGGCCGACAAGAAGAAGTTCGCCGGGCTGCTGGAGTTCGGCAACGCCCTGACCAAGCTCCGAACCCGCGTCGACAAGGATCTCAAGCGCGGCGAATTGTCGCGGGAGAAGGCGCTCGCCGCAGTGGTCCGGCTCCTCGACACCGAATATCTCCGCGTCGGAAGCGAGCGCTACGCGCACCAGAATAACAGCTTCGGCGCCACGACGCTCCTCGCCCGACACGTCAACACCGACGGCGGCAAGGTGAAGATGCGCTTCAACGGCAAGCACGGGATCGTCCACGAGGCGGTGATTACCGACCGGAGCCTGGGTCGGGTCGTCCGCCGCTGCAAGGAGCTGCCGGGCCAGGCGCTGTTCCAGTACATCAACGGCGAAGGCGTGCCCCACCCGATCAACTCGGATGACGTCAACGATTACATCCGCGACTCCTGCGGAGGCGACTTCACCGCCAAGCATTTCCGGACCTGGTGGGCGAGCGTGATCGCTTTCGGGGAGATTCTCGAGGCGGAGGAGGGACGGCGCAAGATCAGCGTTCAGACAATGGTCGAGCCAGTCGCCGAAGCTCTCGGCAATACGCCCGCGATCAGCCGCAAGTCCTACGTCCACCCAGCACTGATCGAGGCGGTGAAGGACAATCCCCGCGAGCCCCTGGGCGGCGTGGATCGCCCGCGCGAGTGGAAGTGGCTGTCCTCCACCGAGGTCGGTTTCCTCAAGTTCCTCGAGGAGCAGGAAGGGGCGCGCCAGCAGCGCGCCGCTTGATTTCCAACCGCCGGCGCGGCCATGACGGCCGCCATGTCGCTCGATCGCATCAACGGCTGGCTCGTCACCCATCATCTCGGGCTGGTGATCGGCGCCATCGCGGCGGCGGCGACGGTCGCAATTCTGCTCGTACTGCGCTGGCTTGGCCGGAGGGCGGTAGCGCGCGATCCGGAAGCGCATAGCTGGAAGGGAGTCGTCGGCCGGGTTCTTTCCAGGACGACAATCCTGTTCATCGCAGTCGCGGCCGCCGATGCCGTCTCGACCTATGCCGAGCTCCCGCATCGTCTCGCCCGGCTGGTCGACATCGCCTTCGTCATCGGCTTCGCGCTCCAGGGGGCGATCTGGGCACGCGAGCTGATCCTCGGCCTGATTTCCCGGCGCGTGGACACCGACACCGGCCAGGGCGCGCTCGGAAGCGCCATGGCGATCATCCGCATCCTGGTCAGCTTCGCTCTCTTCGCGATCGCGCTCATCCTCATCCTCGACAATCTCGGGGTCAATGTGACCGCCCTGGTCGCCGGACTCGGGATCGGCGGAATCGCGATCGGCCTCGCTGCCCAGGGAATCTTCTCCGACCTGTTCGCGGCGCTCGCAATCCTGCTCGACAAGCCGTTCCGCCGCGGCGACACGATCCGCTACGACGACAGCATCGGGACGGTCGAGCGGATCGGCCTCAAGACCACGCGCCTTCGCTCGCTCACCGGCGAAGGCCTGGTGATGTCGAACAAGAATCTGCTCGACAAGGAAATCCACAATTTCGCGGAGGGGCATAGCCGGCGGACGACGCTCAACTTCAACATCGTCTACCAGGCGACGCCAGAGCAGCTGAAGCAGATACCGGACATCGCGGCTGGGGTTGTGAAAAGCCGAAGCGGCTGCAGCTTCGTCCGCTGCGCAATCACCGGCCTCGGCCCCTCGAGCATCGATTACGAGTTCATCTTCAATAGCGCGACGGTCGATGCCGACATGCTCGGCGCCGACCGCACCGCGATCGTCGTCGAGCTTGTCCGGGCATTCGCCCTTCACGGCATCGAATTCGCTTATCCGACCCAGACGACCTTCACGGCCGCTCCGGACGGGACGATGATCATGCCTTATCCGGCGCCGGCGACTGGTCGCTGATGCCGATCGCAAGGCTCGACGAAATCAAGGCGCGCGTCGGTAAGGAGGTCGGGACTTCCGGCTGGGTCCTCGTCGACCAGGAGCGGATCAGCGCCTTCGCCGAAGCGACCGAGGACCGGCAGTTCATCCATGTCGACCCCCAAGCTGCCGCGCGGACGCCGTTCGGCGGCACGATCGCGCATGGCTTCCTGACGCTGTCGCTTTTGTCGCGAATGGCGGCGGAGGCGATCCTAATTGCCGACACCACGAGAATGATCGTGAACTACGGCCTCGACCGGGTCCGCTTCCTTGCTCCGGTCCGAGCAGGCACGCGAATTCGCGGTCGCTTCACGCTCGACGGCGTCGAAGAGAAAGCGCCCGGGCAAATTCTTTTGCGTCATGTCGTCACCGTCGAGATAGAGGGCGAAGACAAACCCGCTCTGTCGGCAGTGTGGCTGACCCTGCTGTTCACCTGAGGAGAATCTGATGGCCCGCGACGCCGTGATCGTTTCCACTGCCCGAACCCCGATCGGCAAGGCCTATCGGGGCGCATTCAATGCGACCCTGGGACCCACGCTCGGCTCCTTCGCGGTCAAGGCCGCGGTCGAGCGCGCCGGAATCGAGCCGCACGAGGTCGAGGATTGCATCATGGGCGCCGCGCTCCAGCAGGGCAGCCAATCGCCCAATATCGGCCGCCTCGTCGCGCTTCGCTCCGGCCTTCCCGTCTCCACCCCCGGAATGTCCGTCGACCGCCAGTGCGCTTCGGGCCTGATGGCGATCGCGACCGCGGCCAAGCAGGTCGTGATCGATCGCCAGGATATCGTCGTCGCCGGCGGGCTCGAATCGATCAGCACCGTCCAGACGGCAGAGATGCGCGTGCAGCCGGACATGGAGCTCGTGGGCATGCACTCGGCGATCTACATGCCGATGTTGCAGACCGCGGAGACGGTTGCCAAACGCTACGGAATCTCACGCGAGCAGCAGGATGATTATGCGCTCAAATCGCAGCAGCGCACCGCGCGGGCGCAGTCCGAAGGCAAGGTCGACGACGAGATCGTGCCCGTGACCACGACGATGATCGTCAAGGACAAGGCGACCGGCGAAACCTCGAAGCGCGAGATCACCATCGGCAAAGACGAGGGCAATCGTCCCGACACCACGCTCGATGGCCTGTCGCAGCTTCCGCCGGTGCTCGGCCCCGGCACGACCATCACCGCCGGCAACGCCAGCCAGCTGTCGGACGGAAGCTCCGCCTGCGTCATCATGGAGACATCGATCGCCGAGAAGCGCGGTCTGCAGCCGCTCGGCCGCTATGTCGGAATGGCCGTCCACGGCGCCGAACCCGACGAGATGGGGATCGGCCCGATCTTCGCGATTCCGGTGCTTCTCAAGAAATTCGGCCTCGCCGTCGACGATATCGGCCTGTGGGAGCTGAATGAGGCTTTCGCAGTGCAGGTGCTCTTCTGCCAGGAGAAGCTCGGAATCCCGGAGGATCGGCTCAACGTCGATGGCGGCGCCATCTCCATCGGCCATCCCTACGGAATGTCGGGCGCCCGGATGACGGGCCACGCGTTGATCGAAGGCAAGCGCCGCGGAGCGAAATATGTCGTCGTCACCATGTGCGTCGGCGGCGGCATGGGCGCGGCAGGACTGTTCGAAGTGCTATAAGAGGCGGCTTGTATTGCTGGGAAATCCACCATGCTGATTTCAACCGTCGCAATCGTCGCCCTTATCGTCTTCGTTCTGCTGCTGATCACGTCCCTCAAGAGCTTCGGAATTAACCGCGAATATCAGCGCGGCGTGCTGTTCCGCCTGGGCCGCCTGGGAACGATGAAGGGCCCGGGCTGGTACTGGCTGATTCCGTTCGTCGACCGTGTCGTGAGGGTCGACACACGGATCATCACTTATCAGCTGGAAACCCAGGAGACGATCACTCGCGACGGCGTTGCGGTGCGCGTGAACGCTGTCTTGTGGTTCCGCGCCGACTCGCCCGTGCAGGTCGTGAACTCGGTCGAGAACTGGATGGCGGCGACCGTTCAGGCCGCTGAAACCGCGCTTCGCGATGCGATCGGCCAAAGCGACCTCGACCAGATGCTCAAGGACCGCATGTCGATCAACAAGCGGCTTCAGGAGCTGCTGCGCGAAGCGTCGATCAAATGGGGTGTCGACGTTGATTCGGTCGAGATCAAGGATGTCGATATTCCCGAGCAGATGCAGCGGGCGATTGCCAAGGAAGCGGAAGCGATCCGCGAAAAGCGCGCCCGGATCATCCGCGCGGAAGGCGAGTTCGAGGCTGCAAAAAAGCTGGCCGAAGCCGCAGATGTTATCGGCGGCGCTTCCGGCGCACTGGAGCTGAGGCGGCTGCAAACGCTTGCCGAGATCGGAACCGAGCACAACAGCACGATTGTCGCGATGCTTCCGGTCGAGTTGATCCATGCCGCGCGCAAGCTCGCCGGAATGCCCGCAGACCAGGCCAATGAAGCCGACGATTGAACCGTTACGCCTGCGGCAGGTTTATCCGGCAATGCAGGGAGGTTTTGAAATGCCCGAGTCCAATTGCCCGGTCCTGGAGCGAGTCGCGCGGGTTCTCGCCGGGGCAAAGCTCAGTGCCAATGCCGACGGCAACAACGGCCACGCGGCCGCCGAAGTCGACCGCACCTGGCGCGAGCATTTGAACCAGGCGCAGGCGGTGCTCCACACGATGCGCGAGCCCGATGAGGCGATGGCTGCGGTCGGCGACCTCGCAATGTGGCGCAACATGATCGAAGCCGCCATTGCGCAGAAAGTGGAATGATCGGCTAAGACCCCCGAATGCGACGCCACGCCCCGACATGGACCCTCGTCATGTCGGTCTGCGCATCGTCCCTCTCCTTCATCGACGGCTCGGTGCTCAACGTCGCGCTTCCGGCGATGCGCCAGAGCCTGGATGCCAGCGCCGCCGAGATCCAGTGGGTGGTCAACGGCTTCACCCTCCCGCTCGCCGCGCTGATCCTTCTCGGCGGCGCGCTCGGCGATCACCAGGGCCGGCGGCGCTGGCTCGTGATCGGAACCGGTGTATTCGCTCTGGCGTCGCTGCTCTGTGCGCTCAGCCGCTCGCTTGAGCTCCTGCTCGTCGGCCGCGCGCTGCAGGGCATCGGCGCCGCGCTCCTGCTCCCCAACAGCCTCGCTTTGCTCAACAGCGCTTATGAAGGCGAAGCGCGTGGGCGGGCGGTCGGCATCTGGGCCGCCGCGGGTGCGATCAGCGCGGCGATCGCGCCGCTGATCGGCGGCTGGCTCGTCGACCACGCCGGCTGGCCCAGCATCTTCTACATCAACCTGCCCTTCGCCGCCGCCGCAATCGCGGTCGCCCTGGCGAAAGTCCCGGAGGCGAGGGACAAGGAGAAACTGCCGATCGACCTGTCCGGCGCAATCCTCTCGACCCTCGGCCTCGGCGGGCTGGCTTACGGGCTGACTCTATGGTCGGCGCACCGGAGCTTTTCGCTGGTATCTGGCGCCGCCATCGCCATCGGAATGCTGCTCCTCGCGATTTTCATCATCGTCGAGCGCCGTGCCGGAGCCAAAGCGACCATACCGCTCCGCTATTTCGGCGATTCCTGCTTCTCTTCGCTCAACCTGACGACCTTCCTCCTCTACGGCACCTTCGGGTCGAGCCTGCTTCTTTTGCCTTATGTGCTGATCGCGGCCGGCGGCTATTCGCCGGTCGAAGCAGGGCTGGCGCTGATCCCGCTCTCGGTGCTGATCGGAGCCGGCTCTCCGATGATGGGCAAGTTCGCAAGCCGAATCGGCCCTCGTCTTCTGCTGACTGTCGGGCCGTTGATCGTCGCTGGAGGCTTCCTGCTCGCGACCCGGGTGGCATTGGACCAGGCCTATTGGAGCCACGTCTTCCCCGCCGTCGTTCTGATTGCGCTCGGAATGGCGATCCTGGTCGCGCCGCTCACCAGCACGGTCCTGATTTCGGTTGATCCGGAGCACACCGGCATGGTGTCGGGCTTCAACAGCGCGCTCTCCCGAGCCGGCGGGTTGCTTGGAGTCTCGCTGCTCGGCGCGGTCCTTGCCGAACAGGGCCGGGCGCTGCTGGAGCCTTATGCCGTGGCGATGGTCATCGGCGCCGCGATCGCCGCGCTTTCAGGTGTTGTGAGCTTCATCGGCCTTCGCCACGTGCGCGCAGTCAAGCGGCAGGAATCCGCCGCGGCCTAGCCGTTGGCTGCGATCCACTCCTCGACGACCGGAGCGATCTTTTCGCGCCACTTGCGGCCGTTGAAGATGCCGTAATGGCCGGTGTCTTCGGCAAGAAAATAGCGCTTCTTTTCGGCCGGCAGCTTCGCCGCCAGATCGAGTCCCGCCTTCGTCTGGCCGATTCCGGAAATGTCGTCGCGCTCGCCCTCAATGGCGAGAAGCGCGGTGTCGGTGATGGCCTTCGGATCGACTTTGCGCCCGCGGTGCATCAACTTGCCCTTCGGAAGCAGGTGCCGCTGGAACACCCTGTCCACCGTCTGCAAATAGAATTCCTCGGTCATGTCGCAGACCGAGCGATATTCGTCGTAGAATTTGCGGGTCGTGTCCGCTTCCTCGTCGTCGCCGGCGACGAGATGCTTGAACATCTCCCAGTGGCTGACGAGGTGATCGCCAAGGTTCATCGCCATGAATCCGGCAAGCTGCAGGAACCCCGGATAGACCTTGCGCCCGCTGCCCGGATAAATGGCGGGAACGGTCGCGATCACGTTCTGGCGGAACCAGCTCAAAGGCCGCTGGGTGGCGAGCGTGTTCACCGCCGTCGGCGCCTTTCGAGTGTCGATCGGCCCGCCCATCATCGTCAGAGTCATGGGCCGCCACTCGGCCTTGTCGGCGTTCATCAGCGCGGTCGCGGCGAACGCCGGAACCGCGGGCTGGCAGACGGCGATCACGTGCGGCCGCTCGCCCGTGTGCTCGCCGATGACCGACATGAACTCGACCAGGTAATCGATATAATCGTCGAGATCGAAGCTTCCGTCGCTCTCCGGCACCAGCTTCGCGTCGCGCCAGTCGGTGACATAGACGTCGTGGCCGGGAAGCATCCGCTCGACCGTCCCGCGCAGAAGCGTCGCATAATGGCCCGACATCGGCGCAACGATCAGGAGGCGCGGACCGTCCTCGACTCCTTCGCGAACGAAGCGCTTGAGCTGGCCGAACGGCTTGCGGAGCACGACCTCCTCGTGGACGGCGACTTGCTTGCCGCCGATCTCGACCGACCGAATGCCGAAGTGCGGCTTTCCGTGCGGCGCCGCGGCATTCGCGAATACCTCCAGCCCCGCCGCGATCAGCGGGCTGGTCGTGACATAGGCCAGGGGATTGACGGGATTGGTGAGCCATCCGGCCCCGAGCCCCGCCAATTTGCTCGCTCCGGCGAGGAAGGAGCGCTGCACTTCATAAGCATCGTAAAGCATGTGCTGCCGATGTGGCCCCTATTTCGCACCTGCGCAAGGAATTGCTGCAGTGCGGCACGTTTATCGGTCGCCTAGCTGCGCTGCTCGTCGGCCGTGCCGTACAGGCTACAGATCATTCGGCGCTCATGGTCGCTGAGATACGGGTTCCATACGTCGATAATCAGGATCGCACGATTGCGATCGCTGCGGTTCCACGCCTCATGCTCGATCGTGTCGTCGAAGGCGAACGCCTCGCCGCGCATCCAGCTGCGCGTCTCGCCGCCCACCCGAAACGCGCATCCGTCGGGAACGATCAACGGCAAATGGACCACGCTGCGCACATTGGTCACCCCCGTGTGCGGCGGGATGTGGCTGTCCGGCTTCAGGATTGAAAAAAAGACGTTCGGAGCGCGACCCTCGATGTGGCAGATCGGAAGCGATTCCACCAACGCCGCCGTATGCGGAGCGCGGGCGCAGGCTTCATCGAAGCGCTTTCCCTCTTTCCAGAGGTGGAAGGCGCCCCAGTCCAGTGAATTGTCCAATGCCGACCATTTGTTCGCCGGCGCTCCGGGCGGCAGCGAGATGTAAGGCGTCAGCCCCGGCTCCGGCTCCGCTAGGATCGCCTCCAGCTCCGCCACGATCGTCTCCGTGGCTGCCTCGAATTGGCCGAGCCAGGGAAAATGTTCGCGCTCGAAAAACTCGTCCGCCGGCAGAAACGGGTAATGCAATCCTTCGCATTGGTTCGTGTAGATTGGTCGCCTTCGAAGCCACGAATCGGCCGCCCTTCGCATGCGCCGGCGGTCGCGCTCACTGGCTTCGCTCAGTTCGCCAGCCAAGGCGCCATCGACGGCAGCGGCGAGCTTCTGTTGCCGTCCCACCAGGTACTGCTTCGCATGCCGCAGGATTTCGGCGAATTCCGGCGACGGGTCGGTGATGCTTTGGGAGCACGCGAGGACGGCGGTCCAGCGCTCGGCTGCCGAAGCCCCCTCCCTGAGCCGCTCGTGAAGCTCTGCCATCCGGATCAGGGCGAGGAGGTCGGTTTGATCGATGGCGAGCGCGGCTTCGAGCGCTTCCCGTTCCCGCGCGGAGTCGCCGAGAACACGATGGGCGGTTGCAAGGTTGATCCAGTGGGACCGTTCGCCGGCCTCGCGCTTGCACGCGATCTCGAAATGCGAGACGGCGGCGCTTGCGTCCGCTCGCGCCAGGGCCTCGGCGCCGAGCCAGTTGCGGGCGGTGGGATCCTCGCTGTCGATCGCGAGCACCGCTTCGAAATGATGGCGTGCCTGGTCCGACAAGCCCGCTTGCGTCGCGTGCTGCGCCTTGGCCAGGTGCTGCTGGATACTATCGGCTGCCACACCGCGATTCACGCAGAGCATTTTGGGCCCGTCAAGTGGCGGAGGCGGCTCCGCGGGCTCCGCTGCGTTTCGCGGTGATTGAGGGTAGCGGCGGTGGCTGCTAGTCGGGCGCACATGGCGGGGACCCCAGACAAAAAGCGCACGAGCTTCGGCAATCTCTGGATCGTCTGGAAAGCCGCGGGGAAATATCCGGCGCAGATCGCGGCGGCGCTGTTCTTCCTGATCATGTCCTCGGCCGCGACCCTGGCGATCCCCTACGGATTCAAGCGGGTGATCGACCAGGGCTTCGGAACGCACGGGGCCAGCCCGCACGCGGTCACCACCGCTTTCCATTACCTGCTGATGATCGTCACCGCACTCGCGCTAGCCACCGCGATGCGCTTCTATTTCGTCTCCTGGATCGGGGAGCGCACCGTCGCCGATCTGCGGGTCGCGGCACAACGCAACCTGCTGACTCTGCCGCCCCGTTTCTTCGAGGAAAACCGCCCGTCGGAGATCGCGTCGCGCCTGACCGCCGACACGGCGATCCTCGATCAGGTGATCGGCTCAAGCGTCTCCGTTGCCCTTCGCAACCTCGCGACCGGCCTCGGCGGAATCGTGTATCTGTTCGTGCTCGCACCCAAGCTGGCGGCGCTGCTGATCGTCGGAATTCCGATCGTCGTCGGGCCGCTGGTGCTGTTCGGCCGAAAGGTCCGCGCGCTCAGCCGCTCGTCTCAGGACCGGATCGCCGACGTCGGCACCACCGTCTCCGAAACGCTCGGCGCGATGAAGGTCGTGCAGGCGTTCGGCCAGGAGGAGCGCGAGCTCGGCCGCTTCCGCGAGTCGGTCGAGAATGCGTTCAAGGTCGCCCGAAGCCGCTTCACGCTGCGCGCGATCATGACGTTCAGCGTCATCTTGCTGATGTTCGGCGCGATCGTGATGATCCTTTGGGAAGGCGCAAGCGACGTCGCCGCGGGGCGGATGACGGGCGGTGCAATCGCCGCTTTCGTCTTCACCGGAGTGCTCGTCGGCGGCGCATTCGGGGCACTGACCGAGACGTACGGCGACCTTCTGCGCGGCTCCGGCGCCGCCGGCCGACTTCACGAGCTGATGATCGCCAGGCCGGAAATCCACGCGCCCGCGCAGCCGGTACCGCTTCCGATGCCGCCGCTCGGGAGCCTCGAGTACGACGCCGTCACGTTTCGCTATCCCACCCGTCCCGACGACGCCGCGGTCCACGACTTTTCGCTGGCGATCGCACCGGGAGAGACGGTGGCGGTGGTTGGGCCGTCCGGGGCCGGCAAGTCGACGCTCTTCCAGCTCGCCTTGCGATTCTACGACCCGCAGGAAGGCCGCGTGCTGCTCGACGGAATCGACCTGCGCGATGCCGATCCCGCCGCCATTCGTTCGCGAATCGCGCTGGTGCCGCAGGAAACGATCATTTTCGCAGCCTCGGCCAAGGACAATATCCGCTACGGCCGCTGGGACGCGAGCGACGAGGAGATCGTCGACGCCGCGAGGGCGGCCAATGCGAACGAATTCATCGACACCCTACCGGAGCGCTACGACACATTCCTCGGCGAAGGCGGCGCTCGCCTTTCCGGCGGTCAGCGGCAGCGAATCGTCATCGCCCGCGCGCTGCTTCGCGATTCGCCTTTGCTGCTTCTCGACGAAGCGACCTCGGCGCTGGACGCGCACAGCGAGCGGCTGGTCCAGGAAGCGCTCGAGCGGCTGATGAAAACCCGGACGACGGTGGTCATCGCTCACCGGCTGGCGACGACCCGCGCCGCCGACCGAATCATCGTCATGGACGGCGGCCGGATCGTCGAGCAAGGCACGCACGAATCGCTCAACAAAGCGAATGGGCTCTACGCGAGCCTCGCCCGCCTGCAGTTCGCCGGCCAGGCCGCCTAACTTTTCTTCTTGGTCCCGCCGGTCCGCTTGGCGCCGCTGCTGCGCGTCGACTTGCGCGGCGCGGTCCGGCCTTTCGCGGCGACCGACTGCTTGGCTGCGCTTCTGGCAGCGGCGGGCTTCTTCGGGGCCGTCTTCCTGGCTGCCGGTTTCTTCGCGGTCGAGCGCTTCGCCGCCGGTTTTGCCGCCGGCCGGCTGGAGCGGGCGGCCCTCGACGGCGCGCTCTCTTCGCCCTGCCATTTGCCGGACATCACCTTTTGCGCCGCGTCGGCGACCGCTTCGGCGATCAGCGAGCCGAGCCTGGCCGCAGTCGACATTACCGATTTCGCCGCCTTGTCGGCACTGTCGGCGGCATCCATTCCAGCGTCCTTGATCGCCTTGCGCGCCTTGGGGCTGGCGCTGATCGCGGCCGCCGCCGCGGCCAGGCCGGCGGCGAGCATTTCCTTGCTCACCGCGGCCTTGGCGATCCTGTCGACGGTTGCGTTACCCGAGCCTTTCGAGCGGGATGACGATTTGGATGAAGTCTTCCGAGTGCTGGACTTTGCCATCGCAGGCCTCCCTTGCGTTCGTCGCATTAGACACTTTGGTGGAACAACAGTTCCGTTGCGCCGCCGAAAAGGCAAAGGAAATCTGAGAGCCCGAGCATAGGTGAAGACTTGCGCAGCAAGTCGAGCTTATGTCGAAGAGACCTTGAAGATCGGCCAGCGGGTCGCCTTGGCGAACCCGACAGACATCACGAATTTATTTCGTGACCGCCTGCCGAGATTGAGAGTCCAGATACGTTAAAGGGGATCGTCGACTTGCGACGATCCCCTCGAACATGGTCAGCGGCCGGAGATGCGGCCGTCCGTCAGCACTACGGCTTGACGAACCTCCTTTCCGACCTCTCTGCTGAACCATGAGACATCGGATCACCTCCTTTCGCTGCGTTGAAGCTGCCTGCGAACATGAATCGCGGCGGCTCCAAGAACAAGTCTTGTAAAGCATTTCGGTTTCAACGATCCTCTTCGACTTCGCGATTCCGACTCGCTCAGGGCGCGGTCAGGTCCGGCAATCCTCGATCACCCGCACCGTCTCCGGACCTGACGCGACGGCAAGCATCGGAGCGCCGCTCGCCGCGGTCGCGATTCGCCCGCGGCTGAACGCAATCGCATCGAGCAAGGGATCGGTGGAAGCGACATCGGCGACCAGATCCTTCGTCGCCAGGAAGCGCGCGGGAACGGTCCGCGACAGCGACGTGGTCCATATCGCAAGCGTCGGAGCGGCGGCCGGAACGCCGGTGCGGACGATCGACACGGTGCGCGCGGCGCGGTTGCAACGGATCTGCAGTCGAACGCTCGCTGCAGCATCGACGAAGTCGGCTTCGCTCCCGCCCGCGATCGCCCGGTAGCCCCAGTCGCCGCCAATCGGCTGGACCGCCTCGAGATCGATCCGTGCTGGAGCCTGGGCGGAGACGGCGGAAACGCACGGCAGCGCGGACGCCGCCGCGAACGCAAACATCAGTTTCGTCATTTGCTCAGGCGATCGACTTTTTCCTGGAGTTTCGCAAGCTCGGCGCGCAGTTCCTCGAGCTCTGCTTCGGATGCCGCGGCGGGCTTGCTCGTGCCGCCGGTGAATGCCCGGCCCGTATCCTCGAAAATCGCCATGTTGCGCTTGGCGAGATCGGCGAAGGCATTGCCGCTGAAGGCCTGGCCAAGCGCCTGCTGGTTGCGCTTGAACGCGTCCATCGCCGCGTCGAGATATTGCGGCACCACCCCCTGCATCGAATTGCCGTAGAGGCCGATCAGCTGCTTGAGAAAATTCACCGGAAGCATGGTCGAGCCGCGCGCTTCCTCGTCGACGATGATCTGGGTCAGCACCTGGCGGGTGATGTCCTCGCCGCTCTTGGCATCGACGACTTCGAACTCGCGGCCCTCGCGGACCATCTCGGCGAGACGGTCGAGCGTGATGTAGGACGAGCTTTCGGTGTCATATAGCCGCCGGTTCGCGTACTTCTTGATGATCACCTTGCCGCCAGATTTGCCCATGAACCGCTCCGATGACCCACGACGCAGCGTAACAGACCGCGATAGTGCGGTGCAACAAAAGCGCGCGCCGCGCCCCCTGCCCTTGTTCGTCGAACTGGTCCGGATGATCGCCGAAACCGAGCCGGAGCTCGCTGCCAGGGCGCTCGACGGGCTCGCGAAATACGAAACGGCGCCAAGGCGCGACTTGCGGCCGGAGCGGCCGGTCGTCGCGCGCGCTGGCCCCGCGACCCTTCGCGATTGCGGCGGGAGCGGAGCGCCGGCGGCGCTGGTGCCGTCGCTGATCAACCCGCCCGACGTGCTCGACCTCGACGAAAAGGTGTCGCTCGCCGGTGCGCTTGCGAGGATTGGGCGGCGCGCGTTGCTGCTCGATTGGGGGCCGGCCAGCGAGCGAGCTGATCTCGACCTGGGTGGTCACGTCACCGAGCTGTTGCTGCCCCTGCTCCGCGAGCTCGGCGAGCCGCCGGCGCTCGTCGGCTATTGCCTCGGCGGAACGATGGCGGTCGCGGCGGCGAACCTCGCGCCCGTCGAGCGCGTGGCCACGCTTGCGGCGCCGTGGCAATTCTCGGCTTACCCGCAGGACTCTCGCGATTCCCTGCTCCGGTTGTGGGAAACAACCAGGCGCGCCGCCAGCGAACTGGGCGCGTTGCCGATGGAGGTGCTGCAGAGCGCCTTCTGGTCGCTCGACCCGAGGCGCACCGTGGCCAAGTTCGCCGCTTTCGCGGATTTGCCGCAGGACAGCGCCAGCGCGCGCCGGTTCGTCACGCTCGAGGACTGGGCGAACGTGGGCGATCCCCTGCCCTATCCCGCCGCCCGCGAGCTGATCGAGGACCTGTTCGGCGGCGATCTTCCGGGCGGTGGCGAGTGGCAGGTCGGCGCGCGGATCATGGCCGATCGCCTCGCCTGCCCGCTCCTCAATATCACGGCCTCCGCCGATCGCATTACCCCCGCCGCCACGGCGCCAGCGGGCGAAACGGTCCAGGTCGGCTCCGGTCATGTCGGAATGGTCGTGGGCGGCGCCCGCGCCAAGTTGCACGAAGAGCTTGCAAACTTCCTTGGCTGAGGTGGCGCACCCGACAGGATTCGAACCTGTGGCCTCTGCCTTCGGAGGGCAGCGCTCTATCCAGCTGAGCTACGGGTGCTTGGGGCCGCGACTTAGCGACAGCGGTTGCGCCCGGCAAGGTAGGGCGCGATGAAAGCGCAATGCGCACTCTCCTCCTCATCGCCGCGGCCGTTCTGGTGACCGGAACCGCCGACGCCGCCGATCACCGTCCCCGCGCCCGCGAGGCCGGAATCACGTTCGGAATCCTGCCGCCGGGGCCCCTCAATGCCATCACCGATGTTGCTGGGGTGAAGGTCGGGCAGGTCACGATCATCGAGGGCGAAACCATCCGCACCGGAGTGACGGCCATCCTCCCGCACGGCGGCAATCTCTACCAGGACAAGGTTCCCGCCGGATTCGCGGTCGGCAACGCCTACGGCAAGTTCATGGGCTCGACGCAGATCGAGGAACTGGGCGAGATCGAAACGCCGATCCTCCTCACCAACACGCTCAACGTCCCGGAAGCCGCGGCCGGGATCATCGAATGGACCCTGCAACAGCCGGGCAACGAGCAGGTGCGCTCGGTCAATGCCGTGGTTGGCGAGACCAATGACGGCACGCTCAACGACATTCGCGCGCGGCGGGTGCGGCCAGCGGACGCGGTCGCCGCCATCGAGGCCGCAAAAACGGGACCGGTGGAGGAAGGAGCCGTCGGCGCCGGCACCGGCACCATTGCTTTCAGCTGGAAAGGCGGGATCGGGACAAGCTCGCGCAAGCTCCCCGCGAGCCTCGGCGGCTGGACCGTCGGAGTCCTGGTGCAGACCAACTATGGCGGCGTGCTTCAGGTCGCCGGCGTGCCCGTCGGCCAGGCGCTCGGCCAATATTATCTCAAGGACGAGCTTTCGAAGGCCAGCGGCGACGGGTCCTGCATCGTCGTGATCGCGACGGACGCCCCCCTTTCCGACCGCAACCTCGAGCGCCTCGCCCACCGCGGCCTTCTCGGGATCGCCCGGACCGGCTCGCCGATGACCAATGGCTCCGGCGAATATGCCGTCGCTTTCTCCACCAATCCCGACGTGCGCCGGACCCCCGAACGGCGCGCGAAGCCGAGCGCGGTCACCGACGTTCCCAACGACCAGATGTCGCCCTTGTTCGAAGCCGCCGTGGAGGCGGCCGAGGAAGCGGCGATCAACTCGCTGTTCGCGGCCACGCCGATGGACGGCAACGGCCGCCATATCGACGCCCTTCGAGTCGACGAGGTGGTGAAGCTCTACAGAAGGGCGCACCGCTAGCGCCGCTGGAACCGGCCGCTCGCACCCGCCGTTCAGGGCGCGCATGGACAAGGTGACCACGCTCGAAAAGTCCCTCTACGAGCCGCCGCGGCGGCGCGAGCTGTTCTATACCGATGTCATCGAGCAGCTTGCCGCGTCGGAGATCCCGTTCCTTCTCTCCGGGACTTACGCCCTCGCATTCTACACCGGCATCGTCCGCCCGTCCAAGGACGTCGACGTCTTCGCCACGGCCGGGGACTGTCTCAAGATCCTCGCTTATTTCAAGGAGCGAGGAGTGGATGTCGAAATCGTCGACGAGCGCTGGCTGGCGCGGATCACCAAGGGCGAAATGTTCGTCGACGTGATTTTCAACATGCCGACGGCCTCGACTCACGTCACCGAGGACTGGTTCGACAACTCGCCCCGCGCCGAGCTGTTCGGGTCCGAGGTTCACCTGGTCCCGCCGACCGAGTTCGTCTGGTCGAAGATGTTCGTCCAGGACCGCTACCGCTACGACGGTGCCGACGTCGCCCACACGATCCTCAAGCGCCACGCCGAGATCGATTGGCGACGCCTTCGCAATCACATGGAATTGCACTGGGAAGTGCTCATCATGCACCTCCTCAACTTCCGCTACATCTATCCGAGCGAGCGCGATTGCCTGCCGCAGTGGCTGTTCGACGAGCTTCTCGACCGGCTGAAGGTCCAGAACAGCATCCCGCCGCCGGGCATGAAGGTCTGCCGCGGACGCATCTTCAGCCCCCGCGACTATGTCACCGATGTCACCGAATGGGGATTTTCCGAGCCGGTCGGCAATCTCGAAGAACAATATAAAGAGCCGGCAAGGTGAAAATCGCAGCGGTCGGCGACCTGCACGTCACCGAAGACCAGGCGGCTCCGTACGGCCAGCTGTTCGAGGAGATTTCCGCCGGCGCGGACGTGCTCCTGCTGTGCGGCGATCTCACCAACTTCGGCAAGCTTTCCGAAGCGCAGATTCTTGCCGAAGACATTGCGAAATGCACGATCCCGGTGCTCGGAGTGCTCGGCAACCACGATTACGAATGCGGCAATCCCGAAGAGGTCGCTCGAATCCTCCACCTGGCGGGGATGATCGTCCTCGACGAGCAGGCGCACGAAATCGACGGCATCGGTTTCGCGGGCGTGAAAGGCTTCCTCGGCGGGTTCGGGCGCGGCGAGCTGGCGCCGTTCGGCGAGCCGGAGATCAAGGCGTTCGTCGACGTCGCCAACAACGAGGCGCGAAAGCTGGAGAACGCGCTGCGCTCGCTTCGCACCGAAAAGATCGTCGCGGTGCTCCATTATTCGCCGGTCGCCGAGACATTGGTGGGCGAGCCGATCGAAATTTTCCAGTATCTCGGCTCGGCCCGGCTGGCGGACGCGCTCGACCGCTTCGACAACATCGCCTTCGTCGTCCACGGCCACGCGCATCATGGCACCTACGAGGGCGCGACGATGCGTGGCACGCCCGTGTACAATGTCGCCCGCCCGGTGCTCCGCGACACGTTCGGCAAGGCTTATGCGCTGCTCGAAGCGTGATCAGTCCTTCTTCTCGCCCGGGATGGGGGTCGGAGTGTCGAGCGCCTCGACGACGTACAGCCGTTTCACCAGCACATAGCTGACGACCGCGAGCGGCGCCGCAAAGAAGACTCCGACGATCCCGAACAACAGCCCGAAGGCGAGCAGCGAGAAGAGCATGATCACGGCGGGCACTTCGACGGCCCACTGCTGAACCAGCGGCTGGAGCACATAGGCCTCGAGGTGATGGACGACGAAATACATCACGACCGTCCAGGCGGCGAGCTCGGGCCCTTGCACCAGCGCGACGAGTATCGCCGGAATCGCGGAGGCGATCGGCCCGGCATAGGGAATGAACTCCAGGACCCCGGCGATGATCGCCAGAACCAGCGGCGACTGCACGCCGACGATGAGAAAGCCGATCCAGGTCAGCACCCCGATCGCGATCATCGCCACCAGCTGGCCCTTTAGCCATAGCCGTAGGGCCTTTGCGGACTCGGCCATGGCTTCGCCGATCAGCGCCCTTTTTTCCGGCGGGATCAGCTTGATTGCGCCGATCCCGTAGAAGCGCGGCTGCGCCGCCAGGAAAATGCCGCCGAAGATCAGGATCAGAACGCTCGCGATCGCCAGCGTCAGAGTCGACAGCCAGCCGCCGAAATTGGCGACGATGACGCTGTTGTCGGAGCGGACGTGCTCAACCCACGCCTGCAGCGGGTGGTCCAGCCCGAGTCCGCCGAGCCAATTGTCGACCATCGCCACCGACCTTGGCAGGGCGTCGGCCAGATGCTCGGTCTGGGCGGAAATTTGCGAGCTGATCAGCCACAACGTCCCACCGACCGCGACGACGATCAGAATCACCGAAGTCGCCACCGCCAGCCCGTCGGGCAGGCGGAGGTGCGTTTTGAACGGGTGCGCGACCGCCCTGATGATTGTCGCGACCAGCACCGATCCGAACAGCAGCACCAGGACATAGAGCAGTTCCCACACGAGGAATGCGCCGGCCACCAGGCCGATGACGATCAAAGTCCTGCGAATGAACGGCAGGTCGGCAGGGTCATCGCTGTCCCGGTCGGCATTCATGCGTCCAAAAGCAGGCTCGGGCGCAAACTGTTCCGGAAGGACAAGAATCCGCCGGACCTGCCGCCATTCCATGCTATGGCGCCGCGATGGCGAGAATGCCTGCCCTGTTCATCGGCCACGGAAGCCCGATGAACACGTTCGAATTGAATGGCTTCACGCGCGGCTGGCGAGCGGTGGGCAAGGTGCTGCCGCAGCCCCGGGCAATCGTCGTCGTCTCGGCCCACTGGTTCTTCGGAGCGACTGCGGTGACAGCGATGGAACGGCCGCGCACGATCCACGACTTCTATGGCTTCCCGCCCGAACTGTTCGCCTTCCAATATCCGGCCCCCGGAACGCCCGATGTCGCCCAGGAGGTGGTCGAGGCGGTGAAGCCGGTGTGGTGCGGGCTCGACCGCGACCAGTGGGGCCTCGACCACGGCACCTGGAGCGTCCTCGCCCACGTCTATCCCGGCGCCGATATTCCCGTCGTCCAGCTGTCGATCAATGCGCTCAAGCCGCTCGATTATCATGTCGAGCTTGGCCGCAAGCTGGCGCCGCTGCGCGATAAAGGCATCCTCGTGCTGGCGAGCGGCAACGTGGTCCACAATCTTCGGCGGATCGAGTGGAACAGGCCCGACTCCGCCTTCGACTGGGCGGAACGGTTCGATGATTCGGCGCAGGAACTGCTCGCCACCAGCCCGGGCGAGATCCTGAAGGTCGTCGACCATCCCGACTACGCGCGGGCGGTGCCGACTCCCGATCATTTCATCCCGCTTCTCTACATCGCCGGAATCGCAGCGGAATCGGGCGAACCGTTGGAGCCGTTCCTCAAAGGCTATGCGATGGGATCGCTGTCGATGACCTGCTACGCCGCCGGCGCAGACTTGAGCTGCGTCGAAGCCGAAGGCGCCGCCGAGCTGCCCGAAGGCGTCCCGGCCGACCAGACCAACATCTAGCCTCCTGGCCAGAAGTTGGTCCTAGTTCGCTTCGGCGGCGGAATAGTCGGATGCCACGCCCGTGAGCAGCTGACGCAACTCGTCGCGGCCAAACCAACGACCGTGACTCATAACTCCCGTGGGCGTCCGGAGGGTGCCAAGTTCGGTCAGCGGATTGGAGTCGGACAGGATCAGGTCCGCGCGATAGCCTGTCTTTATCTCCCCAAATGGCGGCGAGTCCTGGATCGTTCGGCTGATGTACTCGCCGGGTGTGCGGGTAGCGCTCGCCAATACCTGAAACGGGGTCAACCCGGCGGCGGCCAGCCGGTCTAGGTTTTCGTGCAGCGAAAAGCCGGGAACGACACCGGGAATGGTGGGAGCATCCGTCCCTGCCACAATGGGCACTCCGGCATTGTTGAGCTCGAGCGCGAGACGCCCCAGGAACGCGGCGCGTTCGTTCAGGCTTCCACTCCTCTTTGCATAATCATCGCGGCGCCAGGCAAGACGCCATGGAACCGGAACATATTTCGCTTCGGATTCGGCAAAATAGCGGGCGACCACATCCGGCCGGCCCCATTGTTCGGCGATCGATTCAAAGGTGAACAGATCGGCGACGACAAACGCATGCTTTTCTTTGAGGAGCGCAGCTGCCTGACCGATTACCGACTCCGGCGGTGGCGCGAGCGGGTTCTTGTCGGAAGATTTGAAGAGCCCGTACATCACCTCTTCGAGATGGGCGACGAGGAACGATCCGGAATCGAGCTCCGCGGTTAGCGGGAGTTGCTCGAGATGATGCCCCGACAGGCCAAGCCCCTGCTTTCGAGCCTCATCCGCCGCGGCCGCAAACGTGCTCGGCGAGAGGTTGTTGTAAACCTTGATGAAGCGATATCCGTTCGTCTTCGCCAGCCGGACCGCCCATCGCGCCTCTTCCGGCGTCTTTACGACGAACTGGCCATATTGCGGAGTGCCGTCGATTCGAAGCGCAGCGTAGACGTGCGGCCCGGGACGTTCACCGCGATTAAGCAAGGGCATGAGCTGATCGACAAAGTCGCTGCTCGCACCGCCGAGGTTGAGAACCGTCGTGACGCCATTGGCGAGATACACCTTCATGTCCTCGCGCGTGTCCGAGTGGCTGTGCATATCGGCGAGGCCCGGTGATAGGAACTTGCCACGGCCGTCGATCACCCGGGCTCCGCTGGGCACTCGAACATCGCGGCCGATTGCCGAAATGACGCCTTTGCCGATCAGCACCGTCTGGTCGGCGAGCACGCGCTCCCGATCCATCGGAACCACGTTCACGTGAACGAATGCCGTAACGTCCGGCTCGGCCGCAGAAGAGACGGACGAAAGAGCGAGCGTCGCGACGATCGCGATCGCTCGGATGATGCTTGGCGTGATGCGAAAGGACATGAAATTCGCGCTACATTTGTAGCGCAGGTGGGTCAACTGTTGTTGATCAAGTTACCGGCCAGGTTTCCAGCACTCCAACGAACCTCGTGAGCCACGCATTGGTTTGATGGCCGTCAACAACCCGATGATCGATCGTCAGAGTCACATAAGCCATCGGCCGGATCGCCATGGCGTCCTCGCCATCGATCTTCCGAACGACGACTCGCTTTTCGACCTTGCCGATACCGAGGATCGCCGCCTGGCCCTGGTGAAGGATGATCGGCGCGGCGAGAAGCGAGCCCGACACTCCGTGGTTCGAAATGGTGAAGCTTCCGCCTGAAACGTCGGCGCCGGTCAGCTGCCCTTCGCGCGCCCGGCGGGTGAGATCGTCGAGCTTCGCTCCAATCTCTTCGAGCGACAGGCTGCCCGCATCTTTCACCACCGGGACGATCAGCCCCTTCTCGCCAAGAGCGGTGCCGACTCCGATGTCGATGGTCGGCGAGATGGCGATTCGGTCCGGTTCCCAGCGGCCGTTGATAGCCGGAGCGACGGCCATCGCTTCCGCGGCGGCTTTCACAATGTAGGCGGTGTAGCTCAGCTTCACGCCCCGCTCGGCCATCGCCGCCTTGTGCGCGGCGAGTGCCGAGAAATCGGCCTCGAACACGGCGGTCACGTGCGGCTGCCCGGCGACCGCTCGAACCATGTTCTCGGCGATCTTCAGCCGCATCCGGTCGTGCGGAACATCGCCGATGTTTCGCGGCTCCGCGGTCGAAGGCTCGCCGACCCGCGTGACGGTCGCGCTGGCAACCGCGCGGTCTACATCCTCGCGAGTGATCCGGCCGTCGCGGCCGGTGCCCTTGATCAGCGAAGGGTCGATCCCGTTCTGCTGAATCGCACGCCGAACAGCGGGCGAGAGACGGGACTCCGCGTTCCCCGGCGAAGGCCGGGGCCCAGAAGCGCCGCCAGGCGCTTCATCCCGATCGGCCTTAAGTGAAGGCTCCGCCTCCTGGGCCCCGGCCTTCGCCGGGGACCTGGTGTTGATCCTCCCCAACAGGGCGCCGGGCAAAGCCTCGGCATCCGTATCGAGAATGATCTCCGCCAACACCCCCGCCGCCGGTGCAGGCACCTCCTGGGTTACCTTGTCGGTCTCGAGCTCGACCAGCGGATCGTTCTCCGCGACCGCATCGCCGACCTTCTTCAGCCAGGAACGGACGACAGCCTTCGTCCCCTCCTGCTCGTCCGGAACGCGAATCTCGATCACGTCAGAACCCCACCAGCCGGTCGATCTCGCCGCGGATGTCGGCGACCGACGGCAGCGCCCATTCCATCAGCTTGGGGTGATGCGGGCTCGGGATATCGGGCATGGTAACGCGGGCGACCGGCGCGTCCAGATCGAGGAACGCTTCGTCGGCAACGACGGCGGCGATTTCGGCGCCGAATCCGCCGGTGCGCAAATCCTCGTGCACGATCAGGCAGCGGCGCGTGCGGCGAACACTATCGAGCACCGCTTGCTTGTCCCACGGCATCAAAGTCCGAAGGTCGATCACGTCCGCGTCAATTCCTTCCGCCGCAGCTTCGCAGCGCGGCACCATTGCGCCCCACGTAACGATTGTGATCGCATCGCCTTCTCTCGTCCTTTTCGCGCGCCCGAACGGAAGGACGAACGCGTCCCCCGGCCACGGCCGCCGAGCCCAGGCATCGTCGTACATCGCTCGATGCTCGAAGAAGATGACGGGATCGTTGCCGCGAAGCGCGCCGCGCAGCAGCCCGACCGCGTCCTCGGCGTTCGAGGGCACCGCCACCTTCCAGCCCGGATTGTGGACGAACTCGACCTCGTTTGTCTGGCTGTGCCACGGGTCGCCGCACTTGAAGAAGCCGCCGGGAATTCGCAGCACCATCGGCGCGGCATAGCGGTTGTTGGTCCGCCAGCGCATCGTCCCGCAATCGTGGATCTGCTCGGTTGCCGGCTCGGAATATTTGCGGAACTGGATTTCCGGCACCGGCATCAGCCCGGCAAGTGCCATTCCGACGGCGCGGCCGACGATCCCCTCCTCGTTGAGGCTGGTGTCGAACACGCGGTTTGCTCCGAACCTCTCCTGGAGCCCGAGGGTCACGGCATGAACGCCGCCCTTCGGCCCGATGTCCTCGCCGAACAGCAGCACGCGCGGATTGGCCTGGAGCTCCTGGTCGAGAGTCCGGCGGATCGCCGTCACCATGTTGATTCGCTGGCCTTCGGGCCTGGACTGGTCGGTGGTGCCCTCGAGGCTCAGGCCCGCACCGCCGCCGACCTGCTGAACTTCGCCGTCGAAGAAGACATGCGCGGCAACGCGTTCGGGCGGTGACACGCCCCGAGCCTCGGCCTGGGCGACAGCAGCCGCGACTTCGCCCGCGACCTCGCGCTCGATCGCCCGCCATTGCTTGTCCGAAAGGGCGGACTTGGCCTTGAGCTTGGGAAGCGGGTCTCGCGCCCATTCCTCCGCGATCTCGTCCTCGCTCTTGTAGGCCTGGGTGTCCTGGGCGCTATGGCCTTCGAGTCGGGGAACGGTCAGCCGAAGCAGCGCCGGCGCCCGCTTGATGCGCACGTGCGCAATCGCCTTCGCGATCAGCTCCGCGGCCTGCTCGGGCTCGGTCCCGTCGCCGTTGAAAATGGTCAGCCCGCGGAAGCTCGCCAGGTTGGCGGCGATATCTCGGCCGGGAGTCTGATATTCCGACGGGACGGAGATCCCGTACCCATTATCCTCGATGTACATTAGCAGCGGCAACTGTTGCGTCGTCGCAATAGTTAACGCAGACCAAAATCCACCGGTCGCGGCGCTCGCATCGCCGCCGAGGACCAGCGCGATCGCGTTCTCCGGCCCTTCGTTAAGCACTTCGCGCTTGTATCGGATCGCCTGGGCCCAGCCGGCTGCCGGCGTATATTGCGCGCCCACGCCGCCGCACATCGGCAAGGCGTGCGCTCCGCCGGGATTTGGGTAATTGAAAACGACACCGATGTCGCGGCCGTCCGAATAGCCGCCGGCGAGTCCCATCCCCGAGCCGAGCGCGTCGGCGAGATCGACGCCGAGCGACAGCAGCAACGGGCGCGAGCGATAATAGCCGCACGCCGCGTCGCCGTCCCTGAGCTGAAGCCCGAGCAGGACCTGCGCCATGTCGTGGCCGCGAGCGGAAAATTGGTAGAGGACCTTTTTTGCGGGGACCAGCTCCTGCTCTTCGATCCGGTCCATCTCGCGCGAAGTCAGGACCAGCCGCGCAACCTGGCTCCAGTCGACGTCCGCATCGGTAAATCGCACCAAATCCGCGTCAGGCACCGATGACCTCGAGCACTGCCGAGGCGAAGCGGTCCACCTGCTCGTCCGACAGGCCGCAGATGTTGAAGCGGCCCGAATCCGCCATGTAGATAGCATGGTCGGTGCGCAGCTTGAGCACCTGATCCGCGCTCACCGGAAGCATCGAGAACATGCCCTTCTGCCGGCCGACATAGTCGAACAGGGAATTGGCGGCCGCGAGCCTTTGCCGCAAGGTCGCGATTCGCTCGCGCATACCTTCGAGCTCGGCATGCCAGGCGGCGTTGAGGTCGGGGCTGTCGAGCACGATCCGAATCGCCGCGGCGCCATGGTCGGGCGGCATCGACCAGAATTCGCGCGAGATCTGGAGGACGTGGCCCATGGCCGTCGCGGTCGAAGCAGCGCTCGGAGTCTTGAACCAGACCGAGCCGACGCGGTCGCGATAGACCCCGAAATTCTTGTCGCAGCTCTGTCCGACAAGCACCGTGTCGCAGGCGGCGAGAACCCCGCGAAGCCCGGCGGCATCCGGCGCCAGGCCGTCGCCGAAGCCCTGATAGGCAATGTCGACGACCGGGACGAGTCCGCGATCGGCAATCAGCGCCGTAACCTCGGCCCATTGCTCGGGCGACAGGTCGGCGCCGGTCGGGTTGTGGCAGCAGCCGTGGAGCAGCGCGACGTCGCCTGGCCGCGCAGAGCGCAGCTTGTCCGTCAAAACGTCGAAGCGGACCCGGTGCTGGATCGCGTCGTAATAATCATATTCGACGACCTTGAGCCCGGCGCCGCGGATGATCGGCCCGTGGTTCGGCCAGGTCGGAGTGCCGATGAACACCTGCGCGTCGGGATTGGCCGCCTGAATGAGGTGGAACGCGAGAGTCAGCGCGCCGCAGCCGCCCGGAGTCTGCAGGCCCGCGATTCGCTCGTCGCTCGCATGTTCGCCGAGCAGGATCGGCCGAAGAAGCTCCGCGATTCGGATGTCGCCGCGCCCGCCCAGGTAAGATTTGGTTTGCTGGCTTTCCCACAGCCGCCGCTCGGCTTCCTTCACCACCTTCAGGATCGGCGTGCCGCCGGTGCTGTCGCGATAGACGCCGACTCCGACGTCGATCTTTCCGGGCCGGGTGTCGGCGTTCGCGAGGTCGATGAGAGCCAGCAGGGAATCGCTCTTGATGGGATCGAGATCGCCGATCGAGCGGGTGCGGAGTTCCGGTGTGTCCAACATTGGTGCGGCTTAGCCTTAAACCCGCAGCCGCGCAAAACACTCAGGCATCGTAATCGACCGCGACTCCATCGCCCGCGGGAACCGACTGGCAGGTCAGCACATAGCCGTCCTCGACCTCCTCGTCGGTGAGCCCGTAGCGCGCCGCCATCTCGACCTTGCCGCTGACGACCTTGGCCCGGCAGGTCGCGCACACGCCGGCCTTGCAGGCGAACGGCGCCGGAAGCCCGGCCGCCCGCGCGCTGTCGAGGATATTGCCCTCGGTGAACGGTACTTTGCGGGTGCGTCCGTCGAGCGTGACGGATACGGTCAGTCCCGCCGCCTTGGTCTGAAGGTCGGCCATTTCCCTGACCAGCGAGTCCTTGGGCCGGTCGGCGGTGAAGCGCTCGATGTGAATTTTTGTCCGGCCGACCCCGCGGTCGATCAGCGCGCTTTCCGCCGAATCCATCATCGGTCCAGGGCCGCAAATGAACCAGTCGGAGACGATTTCCGGCGATCCGATCAGATGGTCGATCGCATCGTCGACCCGGGCGCGGTCGAGCATCCCGTTGAACAGCTCGACGTCGCCCTCTTCCGCGTCGAGGAAATGATACAGCTCGAACCGGTCGAGATAGCGGTCCTTAAGCCGCGCCAGCTCTTCCAGAAAGATGATCGAGGAGGAATCGCGGTTGCCGTAGAGCAAGGTGAAGCGGCTCTCCGGCTCCGACTTCAGCAACGTCCGGATAATCGACATCACCGGCGTGATTCCCGATCCGCCCGCCAGCCCGACTGCGTGCCGCTTCGCATTGGCGTTGAACTCGGTGGTGAACGACCCGTGCGGCCGCATTACGTCGAGCGTGTCGCCGGCCTTCAGCCTGTCCCCGACCCAGTTGGAAAAGACGCCGCCGCCGATCCGTTTGACGGTGACCATCCAGTCCCGCTCTTCGGGCGCGGTGCACAGCGAATAATTGCGCCGCACTTCCTCTCCGCCGATGTCGGCTTTCAACGTCAGGTGCTGCCCGGCCTTGAACTGGAAGATATCGCGGAGCTCGCCGGGAATCTCGAACCGAACCGAATTCGCGTCGGCGGTTTCGGGCACGATCTCGGCCACTCGAAGGCGATGGAAACGGGCGCTCACGTGGGCGGGCTTACTTCACCACTTCGCGTCGGGGTAGGTGCGCTGCAGATACTGCATCGGCGCGAGGATGTGGCCGAGATGCTCGCTATGGTGCCCGCGCCGGCCTCCGAAGATCGGGCGCTGGTCCGCAGGCGCGGCCAGTTTCGCTTCGGCCAGCACCGCCGAGATCGCAGAGCGATACTCGTCTTCGAACTGCCTCGGGTCGGGTGCGACGCCGCTGTCGATGAGGCCCTGGAGCGCCTCGTCAACCTCGAACAGCTCCGGAATGAACCGCCAGCACCAGTCGAGCCCCTCGGCCATCCGCTTCGCGCTCTCGTCCGTCCCGTCTCCGAGCCGGACGGTCCATTCCGACGCAAGCTCGCGATGGTAGGCGACTTCCTTCACCGCCTTCGAGGCAAGCTCCACGAGGAATCGGTCGGACGATTTGACCAGCCGTTGCAATAGCATGTGCTGCCAGGTCGAAAACAGAAGCTGCCGAGCGATGGTCTGGGCGAAATCGCCGTTCGGCTGCTCGACCAGCAGGCAATTGCGGAAATCGAGAACGTCGCGATGGAAGGCGATCTGGTCGGCGTCGCCGATCTCGCCGAAAAGGAGGGTCGCCTGCCCGATCAGGTCGAGCGCGATATTGGCAAGGCCGAGATCGACTTCCAGCGCCGGCGCATGGCCGCACCATTCGCTAAGCCGCTGGCCGAGAATCAGCGAATCGTCGCCAAGCCTGAGAAGATAGTCGACGCGCGCCGCGTCCGGCGCGGTCATATATGCTTCACCTCGTCGGGGATGTCGTAGAAGGTCGGGTGGCGGTAGATCTTGCTTTCCGCGGGCTCGAACAGCTCGCCGGCACGATCAGGATCGCTGGCGACGATCTCCTTCGACGGAACCACCCACAGGCTCACCCCTTCCTGCCGGCGCGTGTAGGTGTCGCGCGCATGGGCGAGCGCGAGCTGCGGGTCAGGAGCATGAACGCTGCCAACGTGGCGATGCGAAAGCCCACCCTTGCTGCGGACGAAAACCTCCCAGAGCGGCCAGTCATCTGCCACCTAGCTCCTCCCTGCGAGCGCAGCTCGTGGGGAGGTGGCGCGCGCCAGCGCGACGGAGGGGCCCCTCCACCACTCAGCTCCGCTGAGCGCTCCCCCTCCCCATTGCTTCGCAACAGGGCGGATCAAGCGGCCTTCCTCGAACGGCGCTTCGCTTCATGCGCCTGCGCCGCTTCGCGGACCCAGGCGCCGTCGTCCCAGGCCGTGCGGCGCGCGTGCATCCGCTCCTTGGCGACCGGGCCTTCGCCCTTCACCACCGCGTAGAACTCATCCCAGTCTACTTCGCCATAATCGTAGCCGCCCTTATCTTCGTTCCACTTGAGGTCGGGATCCGGGATGGTGAGCCTGAGGAAGTCCGCCTGCGGAACGGTGATGTCGACGAACTTCTGGCGAATCTCGTCATTGCTTTCGCGCTTGATACGCCAGCGCATCGACTGCGCGGTGTTGGGCGAATTCTCGTCCGGCGGGCCGAACATCATCAGCGACGGCCACCACCAGCGATCGAGCGCGTCCTGCGCCATTCGCTTCTGCTCCGGAGTCCCGTTCGCCATCGCGATCATGATCTCGTAGCCCTGGCGCTGGTGGAAGCTCTCTTCCTTGCAGATCCGGACCATCGCGCGGGCATAGGGACCGTAGGAGGTGCGCTGCAACGGCACCTGGTTGAGGATCGCGGCGCCGTCGACCAGCCAGCCGATCGCGCCGATGTCCGCCCAGGTCAAAGTCGGATAATTGAAGATCGTGCTGTACTTCGCTTTTCCGGAGTGGAGCGCTTCGACCATCTCCTCGCGGCTCGTGCCGAGCGTCTCCGCCGCGCAATAGAGGTAAAGCCCGTGCCCGCCTTCATCCTGCACCTTGGCGAGCAGGATCGCCTTGCGCCGAAGCGACGGCGTCCGGGTGATCCAATTGCCCTCCGGCAGCATCCCGACGATCTCCGAATGCGCGTGCTGCGAAATCTGGCGAACGAGCGTTCGCCGATACGCCTCCGGCATCCAGTCCTTGGGCTCGATGAACTCGTCGGCAGCAACGCGCGCCTCGAACGCCTCGACCAGCTTGGGGTCGTCCAGGCTCTCGATCTTCGCCGTTTTCTGAAGTTCGGTGGTGTACATGCTCTCGATGTAGCGATTGACGCCGAAAGCTTCAAACTCGACTGCGACGCGTCGCGCCCTAGAAGACATCTCCGGCCGGTTTGCCGCCGACTTGCAGCTGATGCTTTTCGACCGGCACGATGCGCACGTCGCCCCGATCGAGCGCTTTGCTCTCGCTTCTCAGCTCTGCGGCCTCCGCGGCGCCGGCCTCGTCCATGAACGGCCCGCGCGGAACGCCCGCGTACGAGCCATAGATGTCGGACCAGGTACCGTCTTTCAGCTGATAGACCGCAGGGCTCCGCGTGCAGCGGATCTTGGGATTATCCCGCTGAGCGGCCGGCAGGTTCGCGCAGCCATCCATGAACACCACGAACAATCCGTCCGGCTGCGGATAGACCCTGCACGCTCCACCTTCGGAGCAGAAGGCCCTCTTTCCGTCTCGCTCGCGAAGCAGGACGTCGCGAAGCCCGGGTGGAACGACCGCATCCTTCGGATAGACGGTAAGTTCGACCGGAGGCGGCCCTGCAACTATCTTCTCCTGGGTCGCAGCCCACCTGTCATCCGCCTTCAGCGCTGTCTCGGCAAGCGGGCGAAGGTTCAAAGGCCCGCTTTGGGCGATCTGCCGAAGCCGGTTGCGGCCGGAAGGTCCGAAGTCGAAGGCCATCGCTCGCCAGTCGAACTCGGTGGGTGCAACCTGGCCGCTTTCCAGCCTTGCGAGCTGCGAGCGAGCGGAGATCGCTCCGAAGTCGACGATCGGAAGGGCGAGAAACAGCGCGAGGCCGCAAAGACCCACCGCAAGTTTGGTCTGGAGAGGCCGAAGCGGTTCATCGAATTCAAGCCGCCCCCGCCAGATCGCGTACCAACCGGAAAGCCCACAGACGACGGCAACGGCCACCGCGATCGCGCCCCAGATGCGCTCGGGCGTCCAGCCATATTGGTGGATCCGCGCTCCAATCGACATGGCCGCGATCACGGCAAGCGGAAGAACGACGGCGACAAGGGCCAGCGACGACCAGCGCAAGACCAGGTTTGGCGAGCGGCTTTCCTTGTCCTCCGCAAATACGGTGTTGGAAAGAAGGATGGCGCCCGCGCCGGCGACCAGGAGCAAAGGCGTGGCCGGAACGCCGCTGCTCCAGAACTTCTCGAGCCCGGTGAAAGGAATGGAGGCGAGGAAAAGAACCAGCGCAACCGCAAGCGGCGGCGCCAGGACCCCGAGTACGATCCGTAACAGGCGTTGAAGCATTGGAAGAAGCCGGTCGCGCTCGCGAAGGAGACCGACGGCTGCGCCGAACGCAAATCCGAACAGGCTCCAGGAAAACCAATCCTCCATCAGCAGCTTTCGGATCTCGTCGATCCCGATGAGCCCGAAGAGGCCGGCGATCAGCCACGCAAGCAGGAAGACAATTCCAGCGAAGACCAGGCTGGCAGCACCGATGACGGCGTCCGCCCAGGCGTGCCCATGCAGGCGCTCGTAGGGAAGCGACCAGCGGCCCTCGTCACGGACCGTCTGGAACAGCGGCGCGGCGAGCATTACCGCGAACAGTCCCGACAAGTAGGGCCATTCGAAAATTGTCGCCTGTATGTTGTATCTCGCGGTGAACCAGCCAACGAGAGCGATCACTGCGCCCCAGGCGACACCGAACCCCAGCGCCCACGGCCATCGGCTGCGCTCGACAGTGAGCAGGAAACTCAGAGTGGCGATCACCACGAATGTCGCCGCTGCCTGACGCCAGATCGGCAACGGCGCGAGGAACATGTTTTCCGCCAGGAGATAAAACACGAAACCGGCGACGGCCCCGATCCCGGCCATGATCCAGGGACGTGTCGGCCACGGCTGGGCGCGTTCGTCCAATCGTTCGTTCATGGCCATTCCCCCCGATCAACTGTGACAGTCGCCGGCGGCTCCTTCAAGATCAGACCTCGACCACCACTCCGCCGATCGTCCGCGAATAACCGGTGAACTCGGCGACCGCGCGGCCGTCGGCGGTCTTCACCGCGACCCGCGTTACCCCGGCCCTCCCCTCGCGCGCCACCTCTTCCGCTTCGGCGACCAGCGTTTCCCCTTCCCGAACCTTGTCGAGGAAGACGATCGACGCTTGAGCGGCCATGCTCGCCTGGTTGGCGCCGTTGCACACGTAAGCGAAGGCGCTATCGGCCAGCGCGAAGATCATTCCGCCATGGGCGAATCCGTGGCCGTTGAGCATGTCCGCCCGAACCACCATCGAGACTCGCGCGTAACCGGCGCGGACTTCGTCGATGCGGATGCCCCACTCCGGCCCGGTGCCTTCGCCGGCCAGCATCGTGTGCGCCACCTTCGCGGCAAGTTCTTTCGCGTCCATGCGGCCGTATCATGCTGAGTGCGCGCGAGCGCAATGCCCCCGGCATTGCTTCGTGCTCCTTGTTTCAGCATACATTTTCTTCGTAGGGCGGCGCGGGTCTCCGAAATGGACCCTGAATCGAGTTCAGGGTGACGGGAGAGAAGAATTGCCGAGCTACGAAACGATCATCCTCGAAGAATCCGACGGAATCGCCCGGATCACCCTCAACCGGCCCGACCGTCTCAACAGCTTTACCACCGCCATGCACCAGGAGCTTCGCGGCGCGCTTGCACAAGTCGCGGACGCGCGGGTCGTCGTCCTCACTGGCGCCGGGCGCGCTTTCTGCGCGGGCCAGGACCTCAACGAGCGAGCGGTCGCTTCGGGCGGTCACCCTGTCGATCTTGGAGTTACGGTCGAGACCGGCTGGAACCCGTTGATCAAGGCGCTCAGCTCGATGCCGCAGCCGGTGATCGCGCAGGTCAACGGAGTGGCCGCCGGCGCCGGCGCCAATATCGCGCTCGCCTGCGACATCGTCATCGCCGCTCACTCGGCGAATTTCATCCAGAGCTTCTCGGCCATCGGCCTCATTCCCGACAGCGGCGGAAGCTGGGTGCTGCCCCGTCTCATAGGCCAGGCGCGTGCGATGGCTCTTGCACTCACGGGAGAGCCGCTTTCCGCCGAAAAGGCCGCAGAATGGGGCCTGATCTGGAAATGCGTCGACGACGGATCGCTCTCCGACGAGGTGGACACCGTCGCGACGAAGCTGGCGTCGCTGCCGCCGCTCGGGCTCGCCGCCATCAAGTCGATCATCCGCTCGACCTGGGGGCGGACGCTGGACCAGGAGCTTCACCTGCAACGCGACGAGATGCGCCGCCTCGGCTTCACCCAGGATTATCGCGAAGGAGTAGCCGCTTTCCTCGAGAAGCGGCCGGCGAAATTCACGGGGCGCTGAGTCGATGGGCACGACCACGATCGAATATCGCCTGCTCCCCGGCACCCGTGCCTCCGTCGGCCGCGCCGAAGTCCATCACGTCATCGCCGACCGGCCCGAAGGCAAGGCCGGTGGAATGGGCCTCGGCTTTAACGGCGGCGAACTGCTCGCGCTCGCCATCGGCGGCTGCTTTTGCAACGATGTCGAGGCAATCGCCGACGAGATGGGCGTGCGCCTCGCCGACCTGCAGGTTTCCGTGTCGATCGACTTCGACGGTGCCCCGTCGCGCGCGACGAGCGTGCGGATGGAGGTCGATTGCAAGCTCGAAGACAGCGTCGACTCGTCGGCCCTGATCGAGCGCGCGAAAAGGCTGACCACCATCGGCAATTCGGTCCGCGCCGGCATCCCCCTCGAAATCGAGGCGACGAATGGCCGAGCCTGACTGGCGGCAAGAGCGCAAAAGCGGAATGCTCGTCATCGCCGCCTCGATTGCGATCAGCGGCATCATCTGGATTGCCCTGTGGCGGCTCCTTCCGCCGCTCGTCGGCATGGAAACCGTTGGAGCGCGAATGCTTGTCGCGCTCAAATGCGTCGCCTTCGCCACGCTGTTCTGCTTCGTCGCAGGGATCGAGTCCGTTGCGCACGAGCGACTTCAAAGCAACGCATTCGACCCGCTCCTCGGGCATGAGACGAAGCGGCTGCGGATCAATCTCCGCTACCTCCAGAACACGCTCGAGCAACTGACCGTCTTCGCGGTCGGCCTGTTCGGCCTCGCCGCTTACCTCGACTCCGGATCGGCAATGCGGATCGTCGTCGCCTCGACGATCGTGTGGATCCTGAACCGGTTCGCTTTCTGGATCGGCTATCACCGAAGCGCGGCGATGCGCGGCCTCGGCGCGCCGAGCATGCTGATCGGCCTTATGACGCTTCTCTATGTCGTCGCTCGAATCGGCGGCGACATCGGCGGGACCGCGGGAGGGGTGATCGCGATTGCGCTGTTCCTCGCGCTTGAAGCAGTGCTGTTCCTCAAGACTCGGTGATTAGCGACGCGAACTTCTTGAGATCGATGTTCCCTCCGGAGACGATGCAGACGATTGGCCCCTCGCCCGCTTCGCCGGCGAGCGCGGCCGCCAGCGCCAGAGCGCCGGCGCCTTCCGCGATCACCCGCGCCTTGTCGGCCATCAGCCGCATCGCCTCGCGCACCTGGTCGAGCGTGACGGTGACGCTCCCGTCCACAACCGGCTGCATCCGGTCCCACATCCGCTCGGTGACGCTCTGGCCGCCGGCACCGTCGACGAAAGAGGCCTTCCAGTCGGGGAATTTGCTCGGCTCGCCGCGCGCCAACGATAAGGCATAAGGCGACGCCGTTTCCGGCTCGCTCCCAAGCACGCGCACCTCGGGCTTGAGCGCCTTCATCGCGCTCCCGATGCCGGTGATCAGGCCGCCGCCGCCAATTGCTGCGATCACCGTTCGCACGTCCGGCGCGTCCTCCAGGATCTCCAGCCCCATCGTCCCGTGCCCGGCGATGAAGTCGTGATTGTCGAACGGATGGACGAACGTCCCGTCGAGACCGGGATATTCGTGCGCTTCCGCCGCCTTCCACGCGTCGCTGTACGAGACAGGAATGATCGTCGCGCCGAGCGCCCGCATCCGGTCGAGCTTGGTCTGCGGTGCCGTTTCGATGGCGACGACCGAGCACGGGATACCCGCCGCCCGCGCCGCATATGCGACGCCCTGCCCGGCATTTCCGGCGCTGATCGTCCACACGCCGCGCGCTTTTTCGTCGGGCGAGAGCATCGCAACCGCATTGGCCGCGCCGCGGATCTTGTACGAATTGGTCGGCTGGAGGTTTTCCAGCTTCAACCGGACGTCAGCCTCGCCGCCCAGGTCCAGCTTCACCAAAGGCGTTCGAAGCACGGTCCTGGCGATCCGCTTCCGCGCCGCCTCGACATCGGCAAGCGTGATTCGTTGAACGGCCTCGACCATGGCTCCTCCTTGTCATCACCTTGTCATGCTGAACTTGCTTCAGCATCCATTTTCGTGAAGGGCGGTGCGGTCTCAGCAATTAACCCTGAAATCAATTCAGGGTGACGGTCGGCTATGAAAACATCCCAACTCCTCAATTACGAGCGCGACCGCTGGTTCGCCGGGCAAAGCGGCCTCTCCGAACTTCCGAGCGCGATCGACGGCTCGCCGGTGGCGATCGTCGGCTCGGGCGGGCTCGATTTCGGGGCGATGCTCCGCCACGCTCGCGAAGTCGGCGGCCCGGCTCTCCGCTCGATGACCTTCCATGAGCGCGCCCGGATGCTCAAGGGCCTCGGCCTCGCAATCATGGCGCGCAAGGAGGAGCTGTACGAGCTCAGCTTCCAGACCGGCGCGACCCGCAAGGACGGCTGGATCGACATCGAGGGCGGCGGCGGCACCCTCTTCTCCTTCTCTTCCAAGGGCCGCCGCGAGCTTCCCGACGCGCACGTCCTGCTCGACGGCGCGCTCGAGCCGCTGTCGAAGACTGGGACCTTCGTCGGCCAGCACATCTACACCTCGCTCCAGGGCGCCTCAGTTCACATCAACGCCTTCAACTTCCCCGTCTGGGGAATGCTGGAGAAGCTTGCTCCCACCCTCCTTGCAGGCGTTCCGGCAATCGTGAAGCCGGCGTCGGCGACGTCCTATCTCACCGAAGCCGCCTTCCGGGTGATGATCGACAGCGGACTTCTGCCAGCAGGCGCGGTGCAGCTGATCGTCGGCTCGGTCGGAGACCTGTTCGACCATCTGACAGGCCAGGACGTGGTCAGCTTCACCGGCTCCGCCTCGACCGCCTACAAGCTTCGCACCCACCCCAACGTGACGCGCGAGAGCGTCAGGTTCATCGCCGAGCAGGATAGCCTCAACGCCTCGATCCTTGGACCCGACGCCGCGCCAGGCACGCCCGAATTCGACCTGTTCGTCAAGGAGGTGGCGACCGAGATGACGGTCAAGGCGGGGCAGAAATGCACTGCGATCCGCCGCGCCATCGCGCCCGCCCCTTATATTGACGCGGTCGAGGCGGCGCTGCGCGACCGCCTCGCCAAGACGAAAGTCGGCGATCCGCGCGCCGAGGACACGCGCATGGGCGCGCTGGTCAGCGCCAGCCAGTGCACGGACGTTCGCGAAAAGATCGCCGAGCTCGAGGCCGGCGGAGCGCGGATCGTCGTCGGCGACCCGCACTCCCAATCGCCGGTGAAGGGCGGCGCCTTTCTCGAGCCGATCCTGCTTCGAAGCGACGAGCCGTGGAAGGCCGACGCCGTCCACGACGTCGAGGCGTTCGGGCCGGTCTCGACGATCATGCCGTACGCGGATTTGGCCGACGCCGTCGCCCTCGCCAACCGCGGCAAGGGCAGCCTCGTGCTCTCGCTGTTCACCCACTCGCCCGAGGCCACCCGCGACTTCGTGCAGCGCACCGCCGCCTTCCATGGCCGGATGCTGGTCATCGACCGCACCAACGCGAAGGAATCGACCGGCCACGGCTCGCCGCTCCCGGTGCTGGTCCACGGCGGTCCCGGCCGGGCGGGGGGAAGCGAGGAGATGGGCGGAATCCGCGGCGTGAAGCATTACATGCAGCGCACCGCGCTTCAGTCCTCGCCGGCGATGATCGCCGCGATCACCGGGCAATATGTCGCCGGAGCGCCCAAGCACATCGTCGATATCCACCCGTTCCGGCGACGCATGAGCGAGCTCGCCATCGGCGATACGTGGGTTACCGGCAGCCGGACGGTGACTCTCGAGGACATCGAGCATTTCGCCAATTTCACGGGCGACAAATTCTACGCGCACATGGACGAGGAGGCGGCGAAGGCGTCGCCGATCTTCGAGGGCCGGGTCGCGCACGGCTATCTGATCCTTAGCTTCGCCGCCGGCCTGTTCGTCGATCCCGAACCCGGCCCCGTGCTCGCCAACACCGGCCTCGAAAACCTGCGCTTCCTGACCCCGCTCTACCCGGGCGATTCGATGCGCGTGGAACTCACCGTCAAATCGAAATCGCTCAAGAGCGAGGAGACCGGAGTCGTCCGCTGGTCGGTCGAGATCTTCAACCAGAAGGACGAACTGGTCGCGACCTACGACCTCCTGACCGAGAACGTTCCGTAGCGCCGGAACGGCCGACTCCCCCGGTTCGTTTGGGCGCCGAATTCCACGAGGAGACGAACGATGAAAGTCAGCCAGGTGATGACTCGCGACGTGAAGACCGTCCGGCCCGACCAGACCGCCAAGGAAGCCGCGACCTTCATGCTCAACGAGGATGCCGGTTCGATGCCGGTCAGCGAGGGCGATCGGCTGATCGGGATGATCACCGACCGCGACATTGCGGTTCGCGGCGTCGCCAAGGGCTATGGCCCCGATACGCCGGTCCGCGAAATGATGACCGACGACATCGTCTGCGCTCGCGAGGAGGACGACGTCGAGGAGGTCGCCACCAAGATGAGCCGCGCCCAGGTCCGCCGTATGCCGGTCATCGATGCGCACGACCGCCTGTGCGGAATCGTCAGCCTCGGCGACCTCAGCCGCGAAGCCGACCGCCAGTCAGCGGATCAGGCGCTTCAGGGAGTCAGCGCGCCGGGCGACCAGCACCGGCAGGGCTGACTAGCGCCCGAGTTCCTTGATCGCCTTGTCGACGAGGGCCGAATCGGCCTTGGCATCAACGCGCTCGGCGATCAGCCGGGCGGCAGCGCGGGTGGCGGCGTCGGCGGCGGCCGAGCGAAGCTGCTGAACCGCAGCCCGCTCTTCGGCCGCTATCTTTTCTTCGGCCATTCGGCCGCGGCGCTCGACCAGCGAGTCGGCGTCCTTGCGGGCCTTTTCGATCAGCGCCTTGGCCTCGTGGCGGGCGCGCTCGACCATTGTCGCGGCTTCCGTCTCGGCGGCCGCCGCCTTGGCGGCATATTCGGCCTTCAGCGCCTCGGCTTCCTTGCGCAGATTCTCGGCTTCGGCGAGCTGGCCCCGGATCGCGTCGATCTTCCTGTCCAGCGCCGTGCCGATCGCGCCCGGCACTTTCTTCATCAGCAGGATCGCGAAGACGAACAGCATCGCCAGGGCGACCCACCCGCCGGCATTGAAGCCGAAGGCGGACGGCTCGGCATGCTCGCCGCCCGCGGGGTTATGCTCGACCGTGGCATTGGTTTGCGGACTAGCCATTGAGAGCCACCTTTACGGCGCGGGTCGCCTCGGCGGCCGGGACGGTATCTCCGGTCAGCTTCGCGAAAATGTCCCGAGTCGCTTCGACCGCGACGGTCTCGATCTCGGAAAGGGCCGATTTGGCCGCTTCCCGGATCTTCGCCTCGGCCGCTTCGAGCTTGGCGTCGAGCTTCTTCGAAGCCGCCGCGACCCGCTTTTCCGCTTCGCGAGCGCCGGAGTCCTTCGCCTGCTGGGCAAGCTTCAGCGCTTCGCTCCGGCTTGAGTCCATCTTTTCGCGATAGGCTGCCTCGGCCTTTTCCGCCTCGTCCCTGGCCCGCTGCACCTCCTCGAGATCGCTTGCGATCTTCTTTTCGCGCTCCTCGACCGTGGCCTGGATCCTTGGAACCATGCCGCGGGCGATGACGAAGAAAATGAAGCCGAGCGCCACCGCAAGCCACAGGAGCTGTGACAGGATGACATCCGGGAGCTGGTAAAGCTGAGGCATTTAAGGGCTTTCCGGCCGGTTTCGGCTTAGATCGCGTAGAGGATGATCATCGAGATGGCGAACGCCATCAGGCCGAGAAGCTCGGCGGCGGCGAAGCCGATGAACAGGCGGCCCTGCTGCCCGTCGGCGGCCGCCGGGTTGCGAAGCGCGCTCTCCAGGAACGAGCCGAAGACGATTCCGACGCCGATGCCGGCAGCGCCGACGCCGATGGCTGCGAGACCCGCTCCGATGACCTTGGCTGCTTCGAGATCCATGATTGAGCTCCTTTGAAAAATCGGTTGGTTAGTGAAGGTTGACCGCGTCGTTGATGTACAGCGCGGTGAGGATTGCGAACACATAGGCCTGGATGGCCGCGACCAGCAGCTCCAGGATGTTGATGAAGGCGACGAACAGGAAGGCGAGGATCGAAACCCCGATGCCTCCGCCGCCCGCCTGCAGGCCCTGGACGATGAAATTGCCGAAGATGTCGACCAGGATATGGCCCGCGAACATCGCGATGAACGGCCTCAGGCCAAGGCTGAACGGCCGAACCATGAACGAGATGAACTCGATCGGGAACAGCAGGATCTTGCCGATCCAATGGACGCCCGGCGGAGTGAACAAAGTGAAGAAGTGAAGCCCGTGCTTCCAGAAGCCGACCCCGAGAACGATCGCGAAGCTGATCAGCGACATCACGCCGGTGAAGGTGAACTGGCTGGTGACGGTGAAGGGGTGAACGCCGAACGCCGCCAGGGGCATGTTGCCCATCAGGTTGGCGAACAGCAGGAACACGAACGAGGTGAAGACCCACGGCAGGTATTTCTTGCCCTCGGGCCCGATGCTGGCGTGGACCATGTCGTCGACGAAGCCGATCAGGCCCTCGACCATCACTTGCCAGCGGCCCGGGACCAGCTTCCGCTGCATTCCGCCGAGCATGAAGAACCAGATGAGCGCCAGCACGATCAGGGTCCACAGCGCGCTGTTCGTGAAGACGAACGGATTGCCGGGCTGGAACGAGCCCGCGATCGGCTGGATCACGAACTGGTGCATCGGGTCGATTTTGGCGCCGGCGGCCACGCGAATTCCCTTACTCTCGACCGTCGGGCGTGGTGCCCGGCGGCTGGTTTGCGATCCGAAGGACGTTGAACACGCCCGCTGCGAAACCGAGGAAGAGCATGACCAGCATCAGCCACGGCCTGGTGTCCAGCCATCGGTCGAGAAGCCACCCGACGATGCCGGCGCCAAGCGGCGCTCCGACCATGTGGCTCAGGACCAGCTGACCGGCGCGGTAACTGGGGTCGCCCTGCCTCTTTTTCGTCCGTTGCGCCCCCGCCTGCTGCAAATGCTCGAGCCGCTTGTCCAGCGATTCGAGCCGTGCGTCCGGCGGAAGCTTCTGGGCCTCGTCGCGCTCGTCTTCAGCCATGCGTCTCCCCTGTGCGTCGCCCCTGCCGAACGGCGTGGGGCCAGGCTCAGGGACGAGGAACATGGCGGCGTAAGAGCCCGCCAAGGCGCGGCCCCTTTATGAACGGGAGTTTGGATAGTCAACCGCGGCCTGCCCCGGCGCGAAAATCTCGCCCGGTCAACGCCCGCAATAGCCCGGCACCGGCGCCGGCTGACCCGTGGCGCGCCTCCGCCACACGCCGTCGCTCAGCATGTACACTTCCCCCGACTTCACCTCTGCCAGAAGCTCGCACCCGGCAGCGATCCCCACTTCCTGGACCGTCGCGTTCCGCCGCGTCGCCAGCGCGGTGTACAGGCTCCGCCGCTTGATGTTCACCGCTCCAACCTCGCGGATCACGCGCTCGCCCGGATTGGCGGAATAGCCTAGGTAGCCGTCATAGCGCTCGCCGACGATTCCAGCCTGCCTCGCCGCGACGATGGGCGGGCTGGTCTGCGCCACCGCCGCCGCTCCAGCCACCAGCAGCGCCGCGCCGACAAGGATCCTCACGGCAAGGCTCACTGGGATCCTCCGCCCGGAGTCTTGGGGAAGGCTTCGGGATTCTGCTTGATCAGCTGCTGCACGTCCTGCTGCAGCCTGACCACGACCTCCTGCCTGATATCGACATTGAGGTTGATCTCGATCGGCTTGTCTGGCGCCTTGACGGTGATGCAGCTGGCCAGCGGAACGGCCATTGCCGCCCCGGCGAGCAGCCTCAACGTTCGCTTCGTATCGAGCTTTCTCATCTCACTTCTCACCTGGCTTTGGGGGTTGGGTGGAAACTTTGACGTCATTGGTCGGCGTGATCGGCTTCTGCTCTTCCTCCTTGCCGAGCACTCGAACCTCGGTGACGACCCCCGGCGCATCGAGCGGGAACGGCATGACCGGGGCGATCACCTGCCTCGGGTCCTTGAAGCCCTTGGCCATCTGGATCAGCGCCCGGAACGGTCCGCTGATGTTGAGGTTCACCTGCAGCGGCACGTTTCTGAACGCGCTTCGGACGAGGCCGCCGACGATCCCGCCGCGGTTGCTCAGCGAAATCTGCCGGATCGTGAAGCGGGTCGCGAACTCGCCGGCAAGGTCGCCGTCGAGCCGGACGGTCATCGACTGATAGCGGATGTCGCTCAAGAGGTCGAAGGCGAGCCCCGCGACCATCCCCGCCTTGGGCTTGGTCCCGGTGTAGGCGAACTCGCCGCCCGGAGGCCGCGAATCGAGCCGCCCGCCGACGATTCGCCCGCCGCTCTCGTCGAAGATCATCGGCAGCACGCCGTCGAACGTGCCGGTGATCTGGAGGCCGGCGAAACCCAAATTGTCGATGAACTGCCTGGCATCGAAGCCCTTGAGCTCGAACGTCAGCCGCTTCGGATTCGGACTTCCGAAATTGAGGATCGTCTCGTCGAGGATCAGTCGGCCGCCCATGAACGGCCACTCGCCGCGCTCGATCTTCACCAGGTTGTTGGGCAGCAGCTGGTAGCGAATGACCCCGTTGTCGACGATGATTCCGGGGTTGGTCGAGCGGACGGTCGCGATTTGCCCGGGTGCGGTCTCAAGCTTCAGCAGGTCGGTGAAGTGAACCCTGGTCGTCAGCCCCTCGACCGGCCCGAACGGCGCCGCGAGATCCATGTTCTGAGTCGAAAAGTCGCCGGTCGAGGTGACGGCGCCAGAGCCGGCCCAGTCGATCCGGCCATGGCCGCGGACGGTCCCCTGAACCAGAGCAACCACGCCTTCAGTCAGCCGGGTGAGCTCCTCCGGCTGCAGGTTCGGCCCGAAGGTGATTCGTGGAACGTCGAGATCGGCATGGCCCGCCCCCGTATTCAGATTGTGCTCGATAGCGACATCGGTAACGAGCGTTCCGGTGCCGGGATGCCGCAGCGTACCCGTCGTCGTGATCTTGTTGTCGGCGAGCACGAAATGCACATCGTTGCTCTTCAACGGGTAGAACCGCGGCGGATCGGCTCGGTCGTTGACGAACAGCCCGCCGTCGATGGTCAGGCGGCTGTTCAGGAAGCGCCACTTGCCGTCGATATCGGTCAGCCTGAGCGGCATCGTGCCGATCACCCCGTCTGCTTTGGATATCGTTCCATTGGCTCCCCCGTTCGTGAAGCTACCGCGCAGTGCCTCGGCATTGAGGATCACAGGTCGTGCTTCGCGACCGATCCGGAGCGCGACGTTGCTGCCGTTGAACCCGCGTTGGTCGACGAGGATGCCGGTGGCGTTGAGCCGCATCGGCGCCGAGCCGATGCTTCCCGCAAGCGCAGGATTGCTGATCCGCCCCCCGACGCGCAGCGCCCCGCCCGGAGCCTTGGAAATGATCGCTGCCCCGGTGGGGCAAACCGGCAACCGCGTCCGGCCGATCTGGAGCGCCTGCATCTTCAGCAGCTCCCAGGTGAGGACCATGCATTGCTTGCCAACCAGTATCCCGCCGCGAGGGCTTATCGTCCCGTTGATCGGCAGGTTGAGATTACGAACCTGGCCGCCCGGGAAGTTGCCGGTGAGCCCCGCGACAGTGTTGAAGCTGGTCGCTCCGTTCGCCTCCGCGTCGAGCCGCAGCGTCGAAAGGGTCAGCCGGGAGCCGTCGACGACATAGGGCCGGAAATTGCCAAAACCGCTGATCGCTCCGTTGTCGGCCTGGTGAAGGGTGACCGAACCGGCCGGAAGGCCGCCGCCGGCCATCTCGATCGTGCCGTCGAGCCGAAGCTGCCCCTTCGGCCAGAAGTAGGTGACCCCCTCGCCTCCGAATATGCGGGCCCGGCCGCCGGTCGCGGTGTTGACGCTCGCATCCGTGACCCGGGCGGCGCCGAATCCGGGGAAGTTGACGAGCCGGATGCCGCCGGTGACGTCGAACGACTGGGCACTTTTCGAAATCGCGGTCGCGATCGAATGGGCAACCGGCCCGATCGGGGTCGATCGTGTCGCTTCCAGCGCACCGGTCAGGCCGGCGATCATCGAGGGGGCAAGGGTCGCGCCGTTGGCCAGATACTGGCCGATCATCACCAGGCTTCCGGCCGTGGTCTTCAGCCGGTACCTGCCCTTGACCTGTGTCCGCTCGGCAGCGATCGTTCCGAGCCTGGACTTCTGCGCCGACAGGTCGACGATTCCCTGGGCATCGACGAGATCGCCGACCATCGTGATCCGGCCGTTCATCGCCCTCAGGCCATTGTCGCCGGCGGTCAGCACCTGCGACATGATCCCGGCGCTAGCCTCGTACTTGTCGAACGCCTGGCCGAACCGCACGTTCATGTCCAACCTCGGCTGGAGGATCGAGAAGCGGCTCGCCGGGCAGGCGAACTTGTTTGCGCTGAGCGGGCCAAGAACGTGCGGACGGCGCGCCTTGACGTCGATCGCGGCGACTCCGCGGATGTTCGTCGCCGCGCATTTGCCGGTGACCAGACGGGGGCTGTAGGAAACGAAATTGCCCTTGAATCCGCCGGTCAGGTTCCCGCTGCCCTGCACCGCGAAGCCGAACGGCCCCCACGGCGTCTTCAGCGAAATGCTGCTGTCGGCTATGTCGAGCGAGACGTCCGGCAAGCTGAACGGTTTTCCGCTCGGCGGCGGAAGCAATTCGTCGATCTCGCCCCAGCTGACGCGTCCTTTCGGCAGGACGGTGCCGCGCAGCCGCACCCCCCGCGCGACGATGCGGTAAACGTCGATGCTTCCGTTGAGCTTGAGCCGCATCTGGATCAGCACGCGCTTTGCCGTCAGGTCCGGGTGAGCGGGATCGCCAATGCTGAGATTGCTGATCTGCTGGGTCCTTAAGCCCACCCGGTCGAGCGTGAAGCTGCCCTTCACGCCGCGACTCTCGAGCTCTCTGGCGACGAGGTGGCGGGCGATCGGCCGTCGCTCGATCCACACGATGATGAGCGCGGCGATAATCGCAAGCAGGCAGGCGACAACGACCCAGGTGACGATGGTGCGCCAGCGGGACCGCCGCTCGACGACGACCGTGTCCCCGCTCTCGCCCACCGATTCAGCCATTGCTGGCTTCAACCCGCGCCTGTCGCAGCCGTTCCGTCACCGGCACGACCGTTAGGCGACACTTTCCACTTCGCGCAATCTCCGCTTATGCTGTTTGCGCTCGGCTTACGGTTACAGGAACGACCATGCACGGGCGAGTCTCGGACAGTTCAACCGGCGCCAGCGGCCACCGATCCCGGCTCCGCCAGCGGCTCTTCGACGGCGGCGGCAAGGCGCTGCTCGATCACGAGCTGGTCGAATATCTGCTCGCCCTCGCCATTCCCCGCCGCGACACGAAGGCGCAGGCGAAGGAGCTGGTCGCGAAATTCGGCGGCATCGGCCCGCTGCTTTCGGCAAGCGCCGACACGTTGCGGCGCGAGGGGCTGAGCGAAAGCGTCATCGGCGCGCTCAAGATCGCCCAAGCGACCGCGCTTCGCCTGCTCGAAACCCGAACCGAAGGGGCGCCGGTGCTCTCCAGCTGGGACTCGCTCACCGATTATCTCCACGCGGCGATGGCGCACTCGCGAACCGAGCAGGTGCGGGTCCTGTTCCTCAACGCGAAGAACATACTCATCGCCAATGAGGCGATGTGGAACGGCTCGGTCGACGAAGCCTCGGTCCACGTCCGCGAGATCATCGCCCGGGCAATCGCGCTGGGCGCCACTGCCCTCATCATCGTCCACAACCACCCGAGCGGCGACCCCAGCCCTTCGAACCAGGACATCCGGATTACCCGCGATCTGGTCGAGGCCGCCCGCCACATGAAGATCGCCGTCCATGACCATGTCATCGTCGGCGCCTCGGGCCGAACGAGCATGCGGGCGATGGGGCTAATCTAGACTTCCAGGCGGTCGCCTTCGCGAGCGACGATCGAGTAGAGCGCCGGCATCAGGAAAATGATGATCAGAAGGCAGGTGACGAGCCCGCCGACGATCACGATTGCGAACGGCCGCTGCGTGTCCGTGCCTACCCCGGTGGCGATCGCGGCGGGAAGCAGGCCGAGGGCCGCGACGAGGGCCGTCATCGTGATCGGACGAAGCCTCAGGATCGCACTTTCGCGGATTGCTTCGGCGATCGGAGTTCCGGCGAGACGGAGCTCGTTGACGTAGGAAATATAGACCAAAGCGGTCTGCACCGACACTCCGAACAAGGCGAGGAAGCCGATCCCGGACGAGACAGAAAACGCCGTTCCCGTCAGCCACAAAGCGAGGATTCCGCCGACCGGCGCCGACATCAGCACCCCGGCCAGCGCGATCGCCGGGAACTTGAAGTTGCGGTACAGGAAAAACAGCAAGAGGAAGATCAGAAGCAAGGTCAGCGGCACGATCGTGGCCAGCTGGGCGCGCGACGCGGTGTACTCGCTATATTCGCCGCCCCAGTCAGCCCGGTAGCCCTGCGGCAATTGCACCTTGCGCGAGACCTGCGCCATCGCATCCTCGACCGCGCTCGCAAGGTCGCGTCCCTCGACGGAGAATTGCACGCCGATGAAGCGGCTGTTGTTCTCTCGGTAGATGAAGGACGCGCCGTTGCTGACCGAGATGCTCGCCAGTTCCTTGAGCGGGATATGCTGCCCGCCCGGCGTCGCGACGAGGATGTTGCCGATAGCGACCGGATCATTGCGGTACTGGCCCTGCAGCCGGACCAGCAGGTCGAACTCCTTTTCCTGCTGCACGACCTGGGTGGCCACATCGCCTCCGATCGCGGTCTGGATGAGGCTGTTGATATCGTCGACGTTGATCCCGTAGCGGGCGATCCTGGCCCGATCGATCTGGACCGTGAGGCTCGGCTGGCCCAGCTCCTGGACCAGCGTGACGTCGCGAATCCCGCGAACATGTTCGAGCACCGCCTTGATCGCCTTGCCCTTCTGTTCGAGCGTGGTGAGGTCGGGTCCGAAAATCTTCACCGCGAGCGCGCTTTTCAGGCCGGTTTCCGCCTCGTCGACCGCGTCCTCGGCGGGCTGCGTGTAGTTGAACGTGATGCCCGGGAAGGACTGCAGCTTGTCGTTGATCGCGGCGATCAGCTGCGGCTTCGTCCGGATCGGCCCGCGCCAGTCCGAATAGGGTTTCAGCCCGACGAAGAATTCCGCGTTGAAGAATCCCGTCGGGTCGGTCCCGTCGTCGGGCCGCCCGTGCTCCGATCCGACCACCGTCACCTCCGGGAAGGAAGCGATGATCGACCGGATCTGCGGAACGATATTGGCCGATTCGTCGAAGGAGATCGTGTAGGGCATCGTCGCGCGCACCCACAACGCTCCCTCGTCGAGGTGCGGCATGAACTCGGCGCCGACGTCCGCGAAGAGGAGGAACGAGGCGAGCAGCAGGACAGTCGAGCCGGCAATCGTCCCGCGAGGCCGCGCCAGGCAGAAATCCAGCCCGCGCACATAGCCGGATCGGATCCGCTCGAAGATCGCGTTCCGCCGCTCGCGAACCCCGCTGCGCATGAACCACGCACACAGGACGGGAAGCAGGGTCAAGGTCACGATCAGCGAGCCGATCAGGGCGAAGATCATCGTGTCGGCCATCGGCTTGAACAGGACGCCCGAGGGACCCGACAGGACGTAGATGGGCAGGAAGCTCACGACGATGACGACGACCGAATAGAAGAGCGGCCGGTCGACTTCCGCGGCGGCTTCGCGGATGATCGCGGCGACATTGTCCGGGCGATCCTCGGCCGCGGCGAGGCGGCGGTAGATATTCTCCACCATGATGACCGCAGCATCGACGAGGATCCCGAAATCGATCGCTCCGATCGACAGCAGGTTCGCCGATGCGCCCTGAAGGTCGAGGCAGGCGAAGGCGAACAGCAGCGAGAGGGGAATGGTGACTGCGACGATGAGGCCGGAGCGGACGTCGTAGAGGAAGAAGATGAGGACGACGACGACGAGCAACATCCCGCGAAGCAGGTTGTGCCCGACCGTGACGACGGTCTCGTGGACGAGGTCGCTGCGGTCGTAAAAGGGCACGACCTTCACATCCTTTGGCAGCACGCTCGTGTTGAGCTGCCTCGTCATCGCCTCGACGCCCTTGAGCACGTCCTGGGTCTTGTCGCCGGTACGCAGCATGATGACGCCCTCGACGGCGTCGTTCTGCCGGTCGATGCCGAACTGGCCGAGCCGGGGGGCGATCCCCAGCGTGACCTCGCCGACATCCTTGACGAGCGTCGGGATTCCGTTGTGAACGGCGACCACGACGTTGCCGATGTCCTCGAGGCTGGACAGCCGGCCGATCCCGCGGACGTAGTAGAACTGCCCGCCTTCGGAATAGAAGCCGCCGCCGCTGTTGCCGTTATTGGCCCCGAGCGCCGCTTCGACCTGCTGCGGCGACAGGCCGGCGCCGGCGAGGCGATACTGGTCGAGCAGCACCTGGTATTGCATCGTTCCGCCGCCGAAGCCGGAATCGTCCGCAACCCCCGGAACCGACCGATATTGCGGCTCGACGGTCCAGTCCTCGTACGTCTTGAGCTCCGTCGGGGAACGGTCGGGGCTCTGCAGGGTGTAGCGATAGATCAGGCCCGACGGGGAGGTGAGCGGTTCCACCTCCGGCGAGACGCCGTTGGGCAGGTCCAGCGCGGCCAGGCGATTGAACACCTGTTGCCGGGCGAAATTCCTGTCGGTGTCCTGGTCGAAGGTGAGATCGATGCTGGAAAGCGCGTAAAGCGAAATCGAGCGAAGGTCGTTCTCCTTGGGAATGCCGTTCATTTCCCGCTCGATCGGAACCGTGATCAGCCGCTCGACTTCTTCCGCCGAGTGCCCCGGCCATTGCGCCGTGATGGAGACCATCGGCGGCGACAGGTCGGGATAGGCATCGACCGGCAGCCGGTCCCAGGCGCGAATGCCGGCAACGATCAGAAGCACCGTTAGAAAAGCGACGAGGACCCGCTGCTGGAGGCTTAGCGCAACGATCCGGTTGATGAAGGACGAGCCGGTGCGCCGCGGCCCGGCGGCATCTTCGGGCGGCGGTTCGTCGCTCATTGGCTTTGCATGAACTGCAGGAAGATGGCGCCATTGGCGACAACCCGGTCGCCGCTGTTAAGGCCGCTGGTCACGTCGTAATTCTGGCTGTCGCGATAGCCGAGGGTGACGTGCCTGCGTGCAAAGCTTCCGTCGGGCAGGCGGACGTAAACGAAGGGCAGGTTCTCGTCATCGCGCAGCACCGCGGACACGGGCACGAGAAGGCCGGTGCTGACTCGCCCGGATTCGATCGAGACGTCGACGTACATCTGCTTCTTGAGCAGGTCGCCCGGGTTCGGGGCGACGATCCGCGTGACCACCGCCCGTGTGTCCGGGTCGACCGACGCGGAAATATTCTCGACAGTGCCGTGAAATGGGCCCGTTCCATCGCCGGGATCGATTTGCGCCGGATCGCCGCGGCCGATGGCGCCAAGATCGCCGGGCGCGACCTGCGCCAGGATCCAGACCTGCGAGAGATTGGCGACCGTGAACGTCGGGGTCGTTCCGGCTTGAAGGAGCTGGCCGGGCGTGACCTGCTTTTCGACGACGATTCCCGAAACCGGCGCCCGGATCACTCCGGAGATCGCCCTCCCCGCCAGGACCTTGCCGACGGTGCCTCGGTCAACGCCCATCGCAATCAGCGCCTGGAGTGCGGCATCGCGATCGGCATCGGCACTCGCCGCGTCGGTCCGGGCCTGCTCGGCCTCGCGTTCGGAAATGCCGTTATGAGCGGCAAGATCGCGGTCGGCGATTGCCAGCTTCCTCGCGTTCGCGGCGGTGACCACGGCTTTTCGATAGGCGCCGATTGCAGACGCATAATCGGCCGACTGGACCAGCGCGAGCGGCTGCCCCTTGGCGACATGCTCTCCCAGCGCCACGAACGTGCGGGTCACGGGACCGGTGAAAGGCGAGACGACCGAAGTCGCCTGATCGTTGTCGAAGTCGACCGTTCCGGGCGCCTGGACTTTCTGGCGATAGGCGACCGGAGCCACCGTGTAGAGCTGGATGTGGCCGAGCTGGGCCTTCGTCAGCCTGACGTTCTCGATCGACGCGGCGGTATTGGTCTCGGCCGCGGGCGAGGATGAGCAGCCGGCAATGGCGAGACAGACCAGCGCCGCCAATGCGGCCTTGCGAAACCCGTTGTCGATCATGTTGCGGCACTCGTCAGGGCGGGCTGGTGCCACCAGCCGCCGCCAAGCGCCTGGAACAGTGCCACGGTATCGGTGAATCGGTCGGCTTCGGCCTGGATCAGGCTGAGCCGCGACTGCTGGTAAGCCTGCTCGGCGGTGAGCACCGACAGATAGGCAGCATAGCCGTCCTTATATTGCAGTCGCGACAAATCGAGGCTCCGTTTTGCCGCATCTGCGGCGGCGGCGGTCGATTTCAGGGTCTCGGCATCGTGATCGAGCGCCGACAGCGTGTCGGCGACATTCTGGAAGGACGTCAGCACGGTGCCGCGATATTGCTCGGCCGACTGCTGGTAAGCGGCTCTCGCCGCGCGCTGCTGGTGGAGCAGCCTGCCGCCATCGAAGATCGGCGCAAGGAGCGCCGCTCCGATGTTCCAGAAACCCGTCCCGGGACCGAAGATCTGCCCGATCGCCAGCGCCGTGCTCCCCGCATTCCCGCTAAGGGTGATGTTCGGAAGCCGGTTCGCGGTCGCAATCCCCACCTGCGCACTCGCGGCGTGAAGATTGGCCTGTGCCTGGAGAACGTCGGGGCGCTGGGCGACAAGAGCCGACGGAAGGGTGAGCGGAAGGTCGGAAGGCAGAGTGAGGCTGGCGAGGCTGAATTTCTCCGCGGACATTTGCGCGGGGTAGCGGCCGGCAAGCACTGCAAGCAGATTGTTCTGCTGGTCGCGCTGCTTCAGGAGCGGAGGCAAGGACGCCTTGAGCTGCGAAAGCTGCGCCTCCTGGGCGGCAAGATCGATCCCTGCCGCAGCGCCCTTAGATTGCTGATAGCGGACGACCTCCAGCATTCGCTGATTGATCTCGATCAGTGCGTTCGTCGCGGTGATCTGGTCTTCGAGCGACGCCTCCTGGATCGCCGCCTCGGCGACATTCGCGGTGAGCGTGACGTCCACCGCGATCATTTCGTAGCGAGCGGCCTGTTCCTGTGCCGCGGCGGCTTCGACGGTCCGCTTGTTGAGGCCGAACAGGTCGGGCGCATAGGAGACGCTGAGCTGGGGCGTGACGAGCGTGTACAAGGACGCATTGTTGCTCGGGATCGGTGCGAGCGCGCCGTTCGCATCCTTGAAGCGCGTAATCGAAGCGCCGGCCGAAACCTGCGGGTAATAAGCGCCGTGCTCGGCCCGGGTGCTTTCGGAAGCGACGCGCAGGGCTGCCTGCGCTGCTTTCAGATCCGCGTTGTTCGCAAGCGCCTGTTCGATGAGATCGTTCAGCGGCCTCGAATGAAACAGCCTCCACCAGTCGGCGGGGATATCGCTGCCGCTTAAGAAATGCTGCGCTTCCCCGCCCGGAACGCCCGGTGTCGCGACGGTCTCGGGCTTCGGGTTCGTGGTGTACGCGGTCACGGACGGCGGTGGCGGCGCCTTGAAATTGGGGCCGACGACGCAGCCGCTCGCAAGCATGGGCGCCAGAAGCGCGGCGATGGCGGCCCGTCGAGAAACCGTACCGTTCTCCGAATCTCGCGTGCGGAGACCAGTGCTCGCCTGTCCCCCGCCCCGCTACTCTTTAGGTGATAGAATTACATCACACCCTTCGCTACCGATAAGCGAGGGACTGGCGCTGGCGCAAATTACAATGTGGCAAGAATCGGAGCCGAGCCGATTTGAAGCAGCGTAGCCGCTCTGCTAGCCGCTGAAAATGGTCCCTCGCTATTCCCGCCCCGAAATGACCGCGATCTGGTCGCCCGAGAACCGCTACCGCATCTGGTGGCAGATCGAGGTCTTCGCCGCCGAGGCGATGGGACGGATCGGGATGATCCCCGCGAAGGACTCGGCGACGATCCGCGCCGCCTACGACAGCGACGCGCTCGGCGAGATCGACGTGCCGGCGATCGACGCGATCGAGGCGGTGACCAAGCATGACGTCATCGCCTTCCTCACCTGGGCGGGCGAGAAGCTCGGCCCCGAGAAACGCTGGCTCCACCAGGGCATGACCAGCTCCGACGTGCTCGACACCGCGCTCGCGGTGCAATTGAAGCAGTCCACCGACATCCTGCTCGCCGACCTCGACCAGCTTCTGGACGTGCTCAAGCGCCGCGCCCACGAACACAAGCGAACCCCAACCATCGGCCGAAGTCACGGAATCCACGCCGAACCGACCACCTTCGGCCTCAAGCTCGCGCAGGCCTATGCGGAATTCTCCCGCAACCGCGCCCGCCTCGCCGCCGCCCGCGACGACATCGCGACCTGTGCGATCTCCGGCGCGGTCGGCACCTTCGCCAACATCCCGCCGTCGGTCGAAGAGCATGTCGCGCTCGAGCTCGGCCTAAAGCCGGAACCCGTTTCGACGCAGGTCATTCCGCGCGATCGCCACGCGATGTTCTTTGCGACGCTGGGCGTCATCGCCTCCTCGATCGAGCGCGTCGCGACCGAAATCCGCCACCTGCAGCGCACCGAAGTCCTGGAGGCCGAGGAATATTTCTCGCCCGGCCAGAAGGGCAGCTCGGCGATGCCCCACAAGCGCAACCCGGTGCTGAGCGAGAACCTCACCGGGCTGGCGCGCATGGTCCGCAGCTACGCAACCCCGGCGATGGAGAATGTCGCCCTGTGGCACGAGCGCGACATCTCCCACTCGTCGGTCGAGCGCTTCATCGGGCCCGACGCGACGATCACGCTCGATTTCGCGCTCGCCCGCCTCACCGGCCTGGTCGACAAATTGCTCGTCTATCCCGAGAGGATGTTGAAGAACCTCGACCGGATGGGCGGCCTCGTCCACTCGCAGCGAGTGCTCCTCGCCCTCACGCAGGCCGGCCTCAGCCGCGAGGAGAGCTATGCGCTCGTCCAGCGCAACGCGATGAAGGTGTGGGAATCGGACGGCGAGCTGTCGCTCCTCGAGCTCCTTCGCGCCGACCCCGAAGTGACCTCACGCCTGTCGCAGGAGCAGCTCGAGGCCCTGTTCGACCTCGATTATCATCTCAAACGCGTCGACGACATTTTCGCCCGGGTGTTCGGCGAGTGAGCGATCATGCTTTCCGCATCGCGCTCGGTGCCCTCGCGGGAATGGCGCTGATTGCAAACGCGCCCTCCGCGCTCCCCACCGCCATCGGTCAGGACCCGCCGATCGATCGCGCCAATCCCGCCAGCGGCTCGGGGATCCAGTTCGTCAGTCACGCGGAGCGCGTCAACGCCCAGCTTTACCTTCCGGCCGGACCGGGCCTGCATCCCGCGGTCATTCTCCTCCATGGCCTCCCCGGAAACGAGCAGAATCTGGACCTCGCACGGGCAATGCAGCGCGCCGGATGGGCAGTGATAACTTTCCATTATCGCGGCTCATGGGGCTCGGGCGGCACATTCACGCTGGAAGGCGGTTGTGACGACGTCGATGCCCTTCTCGCCGAGATTCGCGGGCCGGAAGGCGCTGGAAAATGGCATGTCGATCCCAGGCGTATCGTGATGATGGGCCATAGTTACGGCGGCTATGTCGCGGCCTGCGCGTCGCAGCGGCATCCCGAACTGATCGCGACAGGTCTCATCGCGCCGTGGGACGTCAGCTACGACGCTCGCGAATTCGCAAAACTGACTGCCGTGGAGGCAAGAGAGAAAGCCGCATCCGTCTTCAATGATGTCGACGGCCGGCTGAAGGGAGCTGACGCTCAGTCGCTCATGAGCTCGATCCGCGCCCACGGCGCGGCACTGGACCTCGGCGCGAAAGCCGCAGGCTTGGCCGGCCGCCCGCTTCTGATTGCCACGGCGACGCGCGATGATCCCGACGACCAGGCGATCGGCCTTCGAGAGTCGATCGGTCGGGCGCCCGGGGAGCGCATGACTTACCGCCTCTTCGAAACCGATCATGGGTTCAATGACCAGCGGATCGCCCTCGAAAGCTTCGTTCTCGATTGGTTGGCGAGCTTGCCGGGCGCGCCGGCGCCGCAACCCTAACTGCCCAGCATATCGCGGACGCGGCCGAAGAAGCCCTTCGCGTTGGGACATTCGTCGCCCGTTTCCGTCCCGCGGAACTCCTCGAGCAGCTTCTTCTGCTCCTTGTTCAACCGGGTCGGTGTCTCGACGATGATCCGCGCGACGAGGTCGCCGCGCCCGCGGCCGTTGAGCACGCTCATCCCGGCGCCGCGATGGCGAAGCTGCTCGCCCGACTGGACCCCCGCGGGAACCTTCAGCTCGATCTTCTCGCCGTCGAGGCCCGGAAGCGTGATCGACCCGCCGAGCGCCGCCGTTGTGAAGCTGACGGGGCAGTCGGCGATCAAAGTCGTGCCTTCGCGCGCATAGACCGGGTGCCGCTTCATGTGGACGAAGATGTAGAGGTCGCCCGCGGGCGCATTGCGGACCCCCGCCTCGCCTTCTCCGGCAACGCGGATTCGGGTTCCGTCGTCGACTCCGGGCGGGATTTTCACCGTCAGCTTACGCTTGTTCAAGGTCCGCCCCTCGCCTTCGCAGGCGTGGCACGGGTCGGCGATGATCTGGCCGCTTCCGCGGCAGGTGGGGCAGCCGCGCTCGACGACGAAGAATCCCTGCTGCGCGCGGACCTTGCCCATGCCGCCGCAGGTCGAGCAGGTGCGGGCGCAGTCGGCTGCTTCCTTGCAGCCGTGGCCGCTGCACTTCTCGCATTCGGCCAGGGCGTCGACGGTGACCGTCGCCTCCTTGCCGGCGAACGCCTCCTCGAGGCTCATCTCCAGGTCGTAGCGAAGGTCGGCACCGCGCGCCGGATTGGCCCGGGCGCCACCGCTGCGGTCCATGAAGTCGCCGAAGATCGACGAGAAGATGTCGGAAAAGCCTTCGAATCCGCCCGCCCCGAACGGGTCCTGGGCGCCGGCGCCGCCGTTCTGGAAAGCGGCCTTTCCGAAGCGGTCGTAGGCAGCGCGCTTCTGCGGATCGCGAAGACAGTCATAGGCCTCGCTGATTGCCTTGAATTTCGCTTCGTGGTCGCGGCAGCCGTTGTGCCGGTCCGGGTGGCACTCCTTCGCAAGATTGCGATAGGCGCTCTTGATCGTGTGCAGGTCCGCGCCCCGGGAAACGCCCAGCAGCTCGTAATAATCCTGCTCAGCCATCATTCTCCCCCGGTACGCCGACTAGGTGCCGGTCTTTCTGCCGGCACCGCGCTTAGCCCTTGTTCTCTTCGTCGACTTCGGAGAATTCCGCATCGACGACCTCTTCGTCCTTGGCAGCGCCTTCGCTTTCCGGCGGCGACGTTCCGGCATCCGGCCCGGCCGCGGCTTCTGTCTCGGCCTGCTGCGCCTTGTACATGGCCTCGCCGAGCTTCATCGCCGACTGCGCCAGAGCATTTGTCTTCTGCGTCATCTGCTCGGCATCGCCGCTCTCGACCGCCTGCTTGGCTTCCGAGATTGCGGTCTCGATCTCCGACTTGATCGCCGAATCGACCTTGTCGCCATGCTCGGCAAGCTGGCGCTCGGTCGAATGGATCAGGCTTTCGGCATTATTCTTCGCCTCGGCCCCGGCGCGGCGCTTCTTGTCCTCTTCGGCGAAGCTCTCCGCTTCCTTGACCATCTTTTCGATATCGTTGTCGGACAGGCCGCCGGACGCCTGGATCCTGATCTGCTGTTCCTTGCCGGTGCCCTTGTCCTTGGCGCTGACGTTGACGATTCCGTTGGCGTCGATGTCGAAGGTGACCTCGATCTGCGGCACTCCGCGCGGCGCCGGCGGGATCCCGACCAGGTCGAACTGGCCCAGAACCTTGTTGTCGGCCGCCATTTCGCGCTCGCCCTGGAACACCCGGATCGTCACTGCGCTCTGGTTGTCATCGGCGGTCGAGAAGACCTGGCTTCGCTTGGTGGGAATGGTCGTGTTGCGATCGATCATTCGGGTGAAGACCCCGCCCAAAGTCTCGATTCCGAGGCTCAGCGGAGTGACGTCGAGCAGGAGCACGTCCTTGACGTCGCCCTGCAGAACGCCGGCCTGGATGGCGGCGCCCATGGCTACCACCTCGTCCGGATTGACTCCGGTGTGCGGGTCCTTTCCGAAGAATTCCTTCACGACTTCGCGAACCCGCGGCATCCGCGTCATGCCGCCGACCAGCACGACATCGGCGATGTCCTTCGCCTCGAGGCCAGCGTCCTTGAGCGCCTTCTTGCACGGCTCGATGGTGCGCTGGATGAGGTCGCCGACGAGCTTCTCGAGATCGGCGCGGGTGATCGTCTCGACGAGGTGGAGCGGAGTCGTCGTCCCGCCTTCCATCCGGGCGGTGATGAACGGCTGGTTGATCTCGGTCGTGGAGGCAGAGGACAGCTCGATCTTGGCCTTTTCGGCGGCTTCCTTGAGCCGCTGGAGAGCGAGCCGGTCGGTCCGGAGGTCGATGCCCTCCTTCTCCTTGAAGCGATCCGCGAGATAATTGACGATCTTGGCGTCGAAATCCTCGCCGCCGAGGAAGGTGTCGCCGTTGGTCGACTTCACCTCGAACACGCCGTCGCCGATCTCGAGGATCGAGATGTCGAACGTGCCGCCGCCGAGGTCGTAGACGGCGATCGTCTTGCCGTCCTGCTTCTCGAGCCCGTAGGCGAGAGCGGCCGCGGTCGGCTCGTTGATGATGCGGAGAACCTCGAGGCCGGCGATCTGGCCGGCATCCTTGGTCGCCTGACGCTGGGCGTCGTTGAAGTAAGCGGGGGTCGTGATCACCGCCTGGGTCACGGTCTCGCCCAGATAGGCCTCGGCGGTTTCCTTCATCTTCTGCAGGATGAAGGCGGAAATCTGCGACGGGCTATAGTCCTTGCCGCCGGCCCCGACCCAGGCGTCGCCGTTCGATCCCTTGACGATCTTGTAGGGGACGAGCTCTGTGTCCTTCTTGGTGATCGGATCGTCGAAACGGCGGCCGATCAGGCGCTTCACCGCGAAAATGGTGTTGTCGGGATTGGTGACCGCCTGGCGCTTGGCCGGCTGGCCGATCAGGCGCTCCCCGTCCTTGGTGAAAGCGACCACCGACGGAGTGGTGCGCGCGCCTTCGCTGTTCTCGATCACCTTGGGCTTGCCGCCTTCCATCACGGAAACGCAGCTGTTGGTGGTGCCAAGGTCGATTCCGATAACCTTCGCCATATGTCTTCCCTCTTCCGTTCGCCCCCGGACGCGCCAGGGCGCGCCCGCAAATGCATGTTTCGGTGGCGATATAGGTGGCGTTCAGGTGACGACAAGAGCGGCCCGGGCCGCTTGGCAACAGTCTGTTAAGCGTCAATTACGGCATCGCCATCCCGCCGTTTACGTGCAGGGTCTGCCCGGTCACGTAGCCCGCTTCGCGGCTGGCGAGAAAGACGCAGGCGGCACCGATATCCTCGCCCGAGCCCATCTGGCCCATCGGTATCCGCGACAGGATCCCTTCGCGCTGCTGTTCGCTCAGCGCATCGGTCATGGCCGAGGTCATGAAGCCGGGCGCGACGCAATTGGCGGTGACCGCCCGGCTGGCAAGCTCCTGCGCCACCGCCTTGGTCATCCCGATCAGCGCCGCCTTGGACGCGACATAATTCGCCTGGCCCGGATTGCCGGTGACGCCCACCACCGACGTAATCGAGACGATCCGCCCGAACCGAGCCTTCATCATCGGCCTCGCCGCAGCGCGCATCAGCCGGAAGGCAGCCTCGAGATTAATCCGGATGACCTCCTCGAACTCCTCGTCCTTCATCCGCATCAGCAAATTGTCGCGGGTCACGCCTGCATTGTTGACGAGGATGTCGAGTTTGCCGCCGAGCGCATCGAGCGCCGCGGGCACCAGCCGGTCGACCGCTTCGCCGTCCGACAGGTTGCAGCCGATGGCGACATGGTCACCGCCCAGCTCCTCGCGGAACCGCTCCAGCTTCTCGACATTGCTCCCCGAAACCGCCAGCCGAGCCCCCTGCCCGGCCAGCGCCTTCGCGATCGCGGACCCCAGCCCGCCCGAAGCGCCGGTCACGAGCGCGGTCATTCCTGTAAGGTCAAACATCATGCCTCCCAGCCCGTCATGCTGAACTTGTTTCAGCATCCATTTCTCCGCCTGCTCCGCGCTTCATCAGCATGGACCCCGAAACGAGTTCAGGGTGACGGTTAAAGCCCCTTCGCCAGCGCCTCGACGTCCTCGATCGTCACCACGCTCGTCACTTTGACGTCGGGGGCAATGCGCTTGACCATGGAGCCGAGCACCTTGCCTCCGATTTCGACGAATTCCTCGACTCCCGCCTGCGCCATATTGCCGACGCTCTCGCGCCAGCGGACCATGCCCGTCACTTGGTCGACGAGCTGGCCCCGAAGCGTATCCGGATCGGTTTCGGCCTGGGCGGTCACGTTGGCGAACACCGGCACCGCCGGCGCCTGCAGCACGACATAGCTCAGCGCATCGCGCATCGCTTCGGCCGCCGGCTGCATCAGCGGGCAATGGAACGGCGCCGAGACCGGCAGGAGCACAGCCCGCTTGGCTCCCATGTCCCTGGCGATTGCCACGGCGCGCTCGATCGCGCCCTTGTCGCCGGACAGCACCACCTGGCTCGGGTCGTTGTCGTTGGCGACGCTGCAGACCTGGCCCTGCGCGGCGGCCTCCGCGATCCGCCGCGCCATCGGCAGATCTGCGCCCAATAAAGCGCACATCGCGCCCTTCCCCACCGGCACCGCCGCCTGCATCGCCTGGCCGCGCAGTTTCAGAAGCTTCGCGGTCGTCGAGAGGTCGAATGAGCCGGCCGCGCACAAAGCGGAATATTCGCCAAGGCTGTGCCCAGCGACGAAGTTCGCAACGTCCGCCAACTGCATGCCGAGCGTGCGCAACACCGCGATCGAGTGTGCCATGATCGCCGGCTGGGCATTTTCGGTGAGCTTGAGCTCCTCGTCGGGCCCTTCGCGCATCAGCCGGAACAGGTTCTGGCCGAGCGCCTCGTCGACCTCGGCGAAGACGTCGCGGGCTGGCCTGCTCGCGCCGGCAAGCGCCGCTCCCATCCCGACCGACTGGCTCCCCTGCCCCGGGAAAATGAATGCGCGCATCGCTGCCCCTGTTCGGTTATGGACTTGGCGGGGCGACTAGGCTGGCGAGCGCCGCTTGCCAAGTTGGAAGGGGACTGCATGACGAACGAACGTCAGGCGCGGATGCTCGGTCCGTGGATGACTCTTGCGCTGGTGATCAGCGGCGTCGTCGGGGTCGGCATCTTCTACCTTCCGATCGCGCTCGCGCCTTTGGGCGGAAGCGTTCCGATCGGCTGGCTCATCAGCGGCATCGGCGTCATGGCCATGGCCTATTGCGCCTCGCGGATCGTCAGTCCCGACGGCGGCGGAATCCAGGCCTATGTCGAGCATGAGCTCGGTCCGGGCGCGGGCTTCATGGTCACCTGGATGACCTGGTGCTCGTCCTGCGTCGGCAACCCGGCGGTTGCTCTGGCCGCGGCGGCGGGTCTCGCCACCTTTATCCCCGGCCTTGGCGGTCACCTCGTGCTGCTAGCGTCCGCCTTCTTCGTCGTCCTGACGCTCGTCAACCTGCGCGGGATCAAGGCCGTCGGCGAGCTCGCGATCGTCACCGTCATGATCAAGGTCCTGCCGCTGATCGCCGTCGTCGTCATCGCCGCGATCCTCGGCGGCGGCGGCGCTCCTCTCCAGCCGTTCGACGTTCCTGCGCCGTCGTTCGGCAACATCGCCACCGCCTCGGCGCTGTGCCTGTTCGCCCTGACCGGCTTCGAATTCGCGCTGTCGCCCGTCGGCAAGATCCTCAACCCGGAGCGCAATCTCGCCCGGGCGCTGGTCTTCGGCCTTGCGGGCATCGCCATAGCCTATCTGCTGACCACGCTGTCGCTCAGCCTGATCATGCCGAATTCGGAGATCGCGAAGTCCATCGCCCCCTTCCCCCAGGCGATCGGCACCTACTGGGGCGGCATCGCCGGCATGCTCGCGGCAGCGGCGATGGTGGTCAGCGCCTTCGGGACCCTCAACGCATCGATCCTGGCCTGCGGGGAGATGCTCTATTCGATGGCGCTAAGGAACGACATGCCGCGCTATTTCAGCCGCACCAACCGCTTCAACGCCCCTTATGCGGCGCAGATCGCCAGCGTCGCGCTCGGCTTCATCCTCCTCGGCCTCAACCAGGCCAAGGGCACCACCCAGCTGTTCACCTTCATCACCCTGCTGGCTGCCGACGCCGTCCTCTACCTCTACTCCGCCGCCGCCATCGCCGCCGCGATCAAGGACAGGCGCCCCTCGACGACGATCGCCTGCGTCATCGGCCTCGCCTTCGTCCTGTTCGCTTTCTATGGCTCCGGTGTCGAAGCCTTCCTTCTGTCGCTTGCGCTTCTCGCTGCTGGCGGAGTCGTCTTCCTGTTCAGGAAGCCGTCGACCATCCCGCCGCCGGCGGCTTCGGCAGCCTAGCCTCCGGGATCATCCGCCTGAGCTTGCTCGCGAAGCTCCTCAGGCACACCTCGCTCGTCCCCAGCGGCCCCGCCACATAAGCCGGCGACTGCATCCCCAGCTGCACCCGGGTGATCAGCTCGGTGTCCTCGGCATTGACCCGCCGGTTGATCCGCCAGTTGAGATAGCGCGCCGCCTTCATCTCCCGCCTCCCGTCCGGAAGCGCGTAGCTAATCTCGCGGATCACCGTCTCGGTCGAGCTGACGGGCAAGAACTGCATGAAATCCACCTGGTCGGGATAGATGTCGAACGCGACGTTGGGGAACAGCTTGTAGTACAGCCACTTGCGCCGGTGGCTCTCCGGCAGATGCTCCGCCTCCGGCAACAGCGTCTGGTACGCCCGCTCCGACACGTTGGCGCTAGCCTTCTCGACGAGCTCGCCCTCCATCCGGTCGACCCAATCCTTCGCCTCGATCCGGTAATTGCGCCCGAACAGCCGGCTCAACCCTGGGTGCCCGATCGGGATGTGCAGGTGGTCCGAATAATTGTCGGCGATCGTCTTCCAGTTGAGCGGCCGCGGCCGGAGCGTCACCCGCCCCATCACCCGCAATTCCTCGAGCCGGTACGGCGCCACTTCCGCCTCGTACGGCGCCATCATCTCCGCAACGCTCGGCGCCCCCGGCTCCAGCGTCACGAACAGGAACCCGCGCCACCGCTCCAGAGCCACCGGGAACAGCCCGTGCGCCGCCACGTCCAGCCCCGGATATTCCTCCCGGTGCGGAACCCCGACCAGCCGCCCGTCGCGCCCATAGCTCCACGCATGATACGGGCAGGTCAGCACCTTCGCGCACCCGCCCGTCCCGTCGACCAGCCGCGACCCGCGATGCCGGCACACGTTGGAAAAAGCGCGGCACTCCCCATCGTCGCCGCGGATGACGAAGACGCTCTCGCCGAGATATTCGATCGAGCGCCATTCGCCCGGCTCGCCGATCTCGCTCTCGTGGCAAACCACCTGCGGCGCCGCGCGAAGGAAAGCCCTCTTCTCCGCCTCGAAGAACTCCGGATCGAAATAGAGCCAGCCGGGCAGGCTCATCCCCTCTTCTCCCTCTCCCCGGCGGGGAGAGGATCGAGCGTTCGGCTCGTTTGGGGAACGAGCCGCTGCGCTCGATGGTGAGGGGGTTCCGACCCGTGTAAGCTGCGTTGCCATACCCCCCTATATCCTCCCCGGCATTTGCTGGGGAGGGGGACCATCGAAGATGGTGGAGGGGCCTCTTGGGCACGCCCGCCGTCCGAATTCACAGGAACCCCAACCCCCTTCCTCCGTTGCGCCCAACGCGACACGAGGAGACGTCCGATGAACCGCTCCATCTATTTGGCCGCAGCGACGGTCCTGGCGCTGGCCGCCTGCAGGCAGAACACCGCCGAAAACACCATGACCGGCGCCAACGCCATGAACGCCGCCGGCAACATCGACATGACCGCCAACGCGACCAACACCGCCGCCACCAACACCGCCACCCAGGTGGATTCCGCTTTCGTCACCAGCTCGATCGAGGGCGACACCGCCGAGATCGCCATCGGCCAGCTCGCCTCCACCAAGGGCTCGACCAAGGCGGCGCGCGACCTCGGCCAGATGGTCGTCACCGATCACGGCGCCCACAAGCAGAAGCTGATCGACCTCGCCAACACCGCCGGGATCGCGGTCCCGACCGAGCCGGCCGCGGACGGCCACGCCAACCTGCTCAAGCTCCAGAAATTGAGCGGCGCCGAGTTCGACAAGACCTTCGCGCAGATGCTGGTCGACAGCCACCACAAGGGCATCGCCAAGAACGAGAAGCAGGCGGCAAGCGGCGACCCGCAGACCGCGGCGCTGGCGAAGGAGACCCTGCCGGTGCTGAAGAAGCATCTGGCGGCGGCCGAAGCGCTGGCGAAGTAGCGCCCCTTAGGTGTCGACCGCCACGACCGTGTCGTAACCACCGACATGAGTTAGGCCTTTGTGGCTGTCGATGCCGGTGTAGCGCAGAGAAGCGTCCTCGTAGCGGCGGAACGCAAAAACCGCGGCGTTCATTCTCTCGGTGTTGAACACTTTCAAGTCCACGAGCAGGTTGAAGTCCGCGACTGTTAGGCCTGTGACGGTCAGAAAAAGCTCCGGCTCGATCTTCGTGATGACATCGACCAGCGTATTCTCGCGGAAATCGGTGAGGTACATGAACGCTGGGATTCGCGTCGCGAACTTGATCAGTTTCTCCTGAACCTTCTCGCGCAGCGACTTATATTCCCTCTCCTCGTCGGTGAGTTCCTTCTTTTCCTTCGGCGACAGCTCGTCGTCCTTCGCCTTGTTCTTGAGCGCCTTGACCTTCTCGCTCTTGTTGATGATCGTCTCGATCACCTTGTCCCCGAGCGCGCGCCAGCCCTCGATCCTCTCGACCGCGGCCATCGCTTCTTCGCTCGCCAGCACCTTGCGCAGCGTGTCGTTGTCGACATTCACCAGCATCGCCGATTCCCACTTGCGCGCGAGCAACGTTCCGGTCGTTCCAGCCGTGGCATAATCAAGGATGTAATCAACATCGGCCTGCACCATTGCGGCGCCGTCGTAGGCGAGCACCGGCAGGAACGAGACTAGGTCCGCCACAGCCTTCTCTGGGTTAGGCTCGCCGGGCGAAAGGCCGATGCCGTATTCGGAAAGCTGCCGCAGCGCCCGCGTCGGCGCGAAATCGAACACGAAGCAGATCGGCTTGAGGACCTGTTCGCGGCTCGGATCGTCGCCGTCGGGATTCATAATGGACCAAGGCGACTGCACCCGGAACGCGGCCTGAAATATGTCTCGGGGGACTTCAGGTTGCGCAGCATCAGAATCGACGACCATTGCGGCACCGTCACCCCCGTCGTCAGCTTGCCGCACGACAGGGTGATCGTCTTTGTGTCGTGGCCGCTGCCGATCGCCTTGCGCACCGGCGGCAGCGCATCGAGCCCGATCCCCGCGCCCGCACCGGCGGCAACGATCACGTCATAGTCGTTCCAGAAGACGTTCTGCTGTTCCTCCAGCAGGTTCTTCATTGAGTGACAGGCGGCGACGTTCGGCAGGAACCAGAACGAGTGGTTCAAATAAGGCAACAGCCGCACGTCGGAGTAAAGCGGTGCCACTTCCGTTGACCCGCGCGATGAGATCAAGTGTACGCCCGATATGTTCCGGTACGCGGGCGCGGCCATCCTCCCACGCTCGGACGACGTCGTGCGATACATTCAACTCGTGCGCCACGTCTTCGACTGCAAGTCCGGCGGCAGCCCTGCGCTCCGAGAAGCTGACAGCCGAATTGTCGACGAAACCGCCGGAAGACACTCTGTACCCCTTACCCGAGCTGCTTCACTGTGGCGCACGAGTTGGCCGGGTGCAAGAAAGAGAAAGACCTGTCCTACAGCACCCATTTTGTGAAAGGGTGGCCGCGAATCGGCTCTTTCAGATCGTCGGCGCCCTCTCCTGCCAGCTGCCTTCCGCTACTCAGCAACCCGAAGGTCACGAAGTAGAGGAAGTGGAAGGAGCCCCTTTTCTTCCACTTTCGCCCTTTCTCCGCGTCTCCGCGTCTCCGCGTGGGGATCGAAGATGACCGTAGGACAATCGAGGATGGCCGAAGACAACAAGCCTTCCCTTTCGCCTCCTCTTCGCCTATGTGCCGCCCCCGATGGGGTGCAGGCTTCGCTTGTACCCCAGTTGCTTTTCTAGACGACAGCCGGAGGGGCGCCGCACTGGGCGGCGTCAGCGATCGGCCAACAGATGAGAAACTGACATGCCGCTCTACGAGCATGTTTTCCTCGCGCGTCAGGACCTGGCCCAGGCCCAGGTGGATGCGCTCGCGGAAAACGCCACCAAGATCCTCACCGACAATGGCGGGAAGGTCGTCAAGACCGAAAGCTGGGGCCTCAAGTCCCTCGCCTACAAGATCGCCAAGAACCGCAAGGCGCATTTCGTGATGCTCGACGTCGACGCCCCGGCGCCGGCCCTCGCCGAGCTCGAGCGCCAGACCAACATCAACGAAGACGTGATCCGCTTCATGACCATCCGAGTCGACGAGCTCGAGGCTGGCCCGTCCGCGATGATGCGGCGCGACCGCGACCGCGAGCGCACCGGCCGCGGCGATCGCGGCGAGCGCGGCGACCGGATGGACCGTGGCCCCCGCCGTGACGAGGAGGTCGAATAATGGCCCGCGCATTCTTCCGCCGCCGCAAGAGCTGCCCTTTCTCCGGCAAGGACGCCCCCAAGATCGATTACAAGGACGTTCGCCTGCTCCAGGGTTTCATCTCGGAGCGCGGCAAGATCGTCCCGTCGCGGATCACCGCGGTGTCCTCGAAGAAGCAGCGCGAGCTGGCCAAGGCGATCAAGCGCGCCCGCCAGATCGGCCTTCTTCCCTACCTCGTGAAATAAGGAGCGAAGGACCATGGAAGTGATCCTGCTCGAACGGGTCGAGAAGCTCGGAGCCATCGGCGACGTCGTCAACGTCAAGACCGGTTTCGCCCGCAACTATCTGCTTCCCAACAAGAAAGCGCTTCGGGCCAACGAGTCCAACCGCAAGCTGTTCGAGGCGAATCGCGCCCGGATCGAGGCCGACAATGCCGACAAGCGCGCCGTCGCCGAAACCGACGCCAAGGGAGTCGAGGGCAAGACCGTCCAGCTCATCCGCCAGGCCTCGAACGTCGGCCACCTCTACGGCTCGGTCTCGGCCCGCGACATCGTCGACGCGCTCGCCGGCGAAGGCGCCCACGTCACCAGGAGCCAGATCGTTCTCGACCGCCCGATCAAGGATATCGGCATGCACGACGTCAAGGTCGCGCTCCACCCGGAGGTCGCGGTGACGGTGCACGTCAACGTCGCCCGCTCGCCGGAGGAAGCCGAGCTCCAGGCGCAGGGCGTCGACGTCATCAAGGCGATGTTCGAGGAGCAGGCCGCTCCCCTCGCCGCCGAAGCGCTCGCCCCCGAGCCCGAGGGCGAAGAGGCTGCCGAGCTCGAAGCTGAGGCCGAGGCTCCGGCCGAAGAGCCCGCCGCCGAAGTCGAAGGCGAAGCCGAGGGCGAATAAGCGGAACGGCCGCCGTGCCTTGCAGGTTTTCCTTAGCGAAGGAGACCAGGCATGGCGGACGATTCCAACGACACCCAGGCGAAGATCGACGAGGAAGACCGCGAGCTCCGGCAGAAGGAGCGCCAGCTCGACCCTGAATCGCAGGACCGCGACCGGTTCGCCGACGCCGGCAGCGGCGATCCCGGAGACACCGGGGCGCAGGGCGAGTTCGCCCACCAGGGCGACGCCGCTCTAGGCGGAGCGATGGGCGGCGGGCCCGACGGCACCGGCAACACCGGCGCCGAGCTTCCCGGCGGGGCGCAGAGCGAATTCGCCCGCACCAGCGGCGGCCAGACCGAGGGGGTCACCGCCGCGCCGAGCTTCGGCAATCCCGCGACCGGCGCCGGCGGCGCCCAGGGCGGCGGCACCGACCGCGGCGGCGGCGGCTCGATGAGCGGCACCACCGGCTCGATGACCAGCGGAAGCATTGGCGGCCAGAACGTCGGCTTTGTCGGCACCATCGGCTCGGCCGGCGAAGACAATGAATATGGCGCTCAAGGCTCGAATGAAGAACGCGCCGAAGAGGAAGAGGAGCGGAACTCCTAGGCCGGCTCTCTCGCGAGAAACGCAGTCTCGCGCTCGACCCACGGCGCAAGGCTCGGCCGGGCCAGGATCCGGTCGACATAGGCCACGGTCCGCGGATATTTCGCCGCATCGACGCGCGTGTTGGTGTGGCGGAAATTCGCGAACGGCCCGGCCACCGCGATGTCGGCCAGGGTCAGCGAGTCCCCGACCAGATAGCCGCCGTCGCCGGGCACCACCTTCTCGAGATAGTCGAGGATCGGCGGGAGATCGTTGAGCTCCGCCTGGCGCGCCGCCTCCTCGTCGCCGGGACGGCCGAGGAATCGCGGAGCGACGATCAGGTTGAAGAAGATTCTGGCGCCGCACGAAACGAGGATGGTGTCGGCGAATTCCTCGTACCAGATGGTCTTGCCGCGCTGCTCGGGATCGCCAGGGATCAACGGCCGGTCCGGATATTTGGCTTCCAGGTAATGGACGATCGCGCTCGAATCGGCGAGCAGGTAATCGCCATCCTGAAGCGCCGGGATTCTCCCGAACGGACTGGCTTTCCGGAAATCCGGGTCTTGGTCCCCAGGCCCGGTTGGCCGAGTCTCGACCTCGATTCCCTTCTCGCCGCAACAGGCGAGCACCTTGCGCACGAACGGCGACAGTGACGAGCCGTAGATGATCATCGGACGAGCCCCTTGCTGGATGAATTGCGGACATTCCTAACGCCTCGCCCGTTTTCATCCAGAGCAAAGGAGAAACCGAATGCGCAGGAACAGCGGCAAGGACGAAAGCCGGGACCGCCTCCTCGACCCGACGACCAAGGAACATGAGCGCGAGCGCGGCAAGAGCGGGACCGCGGTGCTCGACAGGCATGCCAACGAAGGCGAGGTCGACGACAATCTGAAGCAGCGGACGACCGGCATGGGCTCGCACGCGCGCAAGACCGGCTCCAAGGGCGATCGCGGCTATCCGATCCGGTAGTGTTCGGCGATCCGATCGAGCGCGAGGCACAGCACGACCTTGCCGGCCCGAGCCGGCCAGCCCAGCGCGGTTTCGGCCTCGCGCATCCCCTCGCCCGAACAGACCACGCGCCACAGGATGTCGGAAAGGCCCGGCCCGGCGGCGCTGACCGCGGCATCGAAACGGCGCCGCGCGTCGATCTGCGACCCGAGCAGGTCCGCTCGGCCGCCAGAACCTGCCCGCTGCCGTCCAACCGGTGCGGCATCCCACTGCATCGTCACATTGGCAGCGAGCCCGCCCCTTTCCCAATCGGAGCGCAATTGCTCCCCCGCGTCGAACTGGCGGCGGGTGAGCTTGCCGCGCGTGAACAGCCAGCCGAGCGGCGATTCGACCATGTTGACGGTCACCGAGCGGATCGCGCGGCGCCGCCGCCCTCTCAGCGTCTCGCCGTCGGCGCCGATTGCCCGCTCGACCAGCATCCTGTTGTTCTGAATTCGTGCCAAAAGCCGCTCCCCTTCCCGGTTCCGATTTGCCGACCTCTTGGCAATTATATACTTGAGTGAGCAGAAGGTGATTCGCTATGATCGACCAGCGTGACAGGCCGGCAACCGTAGAGGTTACAGAAGAGGTTAGGAGGCGCCTTGCGAAAGCCGTGTTCGAGCGGTTTGGCGAGGGCGCTTCGATAGCCTGGGCTCGAGACGTTGCTGACGACTTGCTTTCTGACGCCTTTTTAATTCCTCTTCCGGACCGCGCCCAATGACGCCGTGAAGCGCGAGCATGCGCTTATCGAGCTTCTCAAGATCGGAAGCGGTAACGACCCTGCTATCTTTCAAGGTGAGCGCCAAATCCTCTGTTTCATCGAGGAGCGTTTTATTCGACCGTATATCAGTCCACCAGCGGCCATGCGCGTAGATGTTTCGCTCGGTACTAATGGAGCGAAACTCTTTGATCATGGCGTCATATTCGGGTCCGAGCTTCTCGTTGATTGGGGCGCATTCAAGAAGCTCTTTCATGACGTCGATCCGGCCGCTGGGGCTTTTGATCGCCCGCATCACATAGCTAGCCGCAACTTTGTCTGTGCTGCCGAGAAGCACGGCCAGCACGGAAGCCATGCGCTCCTCAAGGAAGACAAAACCTGTGAGGACGCGGGAAAGCGCTTTCAGGATTGCTGCGTCTTCAATGATGCCGACGCACAGCATATCTGGTACATCTTCGGACTCTG